>Ga0180007_10001486_pt1 | contig 31763 bp, 26 predicted proteins | sample MM_PC_MetaG_FD_121122 | JGI IMG/M metagenome (GOLD analysis project Ga0180007, IMG submission 121122) | Groundwater microbial communities from the Aspo Hard Rock Laboratory (HRL) deep subsurface site, Sweden - MM_PC_MetaG | ecosystem: Environmental > Aquatic > Deep subsurface > Groundwater... | reverse complement strand
CCTGTGCCTGTGCCAGGGGCAGACCGACAAATAAAAGGGCCGTGGTTATCCATGTGATCCAGGCAATATCATGTATGTTAAACCCGATTCTCTGCATTCAAACAATCCTTCATTCAAGATGAATTCGCAAAAAGTCGACGGATGGCTATGGAAAAAGGTCCATGGGCCAAACACTATAACGCCGCATATGGGACTTTTTACGACGCCATCATCACCAGTCATCCATGGATCCGGGGAAAGCCTTGTTCTGTAAATCAAGCAGCACATCATTTTTATGCTTGTGACAGGCCTGGCATGAGTTTGGAACATCAGGATTTTCAATGGTATCCTTGGGCGTCAGGGCCATAAAAACATGGCTGTGGTTGAAACCCGATTCATCGCTGACCGCAATTTTTGGCATGTGGCAGCCGATGCAATTGGCAAAAGAGTGGATGGCATGCCCGGTTGTTTTGTTCAGGATCTGATGACACTCAAAACACTGTTGTGATCCAGGTTTGAGGGTCTGGGAGCCGGCCTGGGCAATGCCAAGCTGGTGGACATAATGGCAGGAGGTACAACTGACCCCTTCTTTGAAATGCTGGGACTGCTGCCAATCTGAGAACTGCTGATGATGTCCCTTGGAAAAATCCTCAGCATAGTATTGTTTGACGTTATCGCCTTCATAGTCTTTGGACCGGAAATAGGGTTGCAAGGCTTTTCCCGGTTGATAGCCCACGGCCCAGCCAGCGTCTTTATTATGGGTGGCCTGACCTTTGGTGTGGCAGGATCCGCAGATCTGGGTGGCGACACCTGTGGTCAATTTTGCGGGATTGACAATGGTCTGTCGTTTTTCGAAAACAGCTGTTTTGGGAAGGGCGGCATGATATGACCCTTTGCCATGGCAGGCTTCGCAGGCAACGCCCAACTCGGTGTATGTTTTCTTTTCAATATCCACACCCGTGGCATGGCAGCCGGCGCACAACAGCAGCCAGGATCGTTTGTCCCAGTCTTCTTCATAATAATTCAGCCATTGGTGTTTGTCCGAGTGGTACTCAATGGGTGCGACAAAGTAATCGCCATCTTTTTGAACAACATAGCGCTGTTTCCATTCAGATCCGATGACGATTTTGATGTCTTCGACTTTGGGTATGTAAATGGATTCGGCAGGCACCTTGAGCTCTCCGCTGCGTTTGGCAAGGTCTTTCCGGATTTCTTTTTCATCAATGGGGGCGATGATGGCATCCTGGTTTTTCTGGGCATCCTGGGTCATCCGGCTGTGCATGGTTTCCTTCCAGGAATCGTAGTGTTCCAGATGGCACATCTTGCAGGTGTCGGACCCCACATATGATTTTTCCTGGGCCAGGATCCGTTTCATGTCTACCGGTTTTTCGGGGCTGCAACCCATGAAGGGCAAAGCCAGAGCCATGGTAAAAAATACAGTCATCAAACCTTGGACCAGATACGTCATGAGGCCTCCTTAAGATTCTGATTCGTCCACAGTGTCCGTTAATGGATGGGTATGCTCTGTCACGGTCAGCCATTGGCCTATGGAAGTAATTTGAGCCAGTAATTCAGTTCATCACTATCCAGAGGCTTGGCCAGACAGGCGAAAAAATAATGTCGTAAAGATTCTTCAAATTCAGGATGAAAGGTGCGTTGCGATTTTGCGATGATATTTATCCCCGGATGCTTTTTTTTTAGACGCCCAATGGTACGGTTGTCTATGGCAACAGTGTCCAGGTCCAGAATTAATGCAGAGCACCTGTGGTGTTGAATATAATTTTCACACGCCGCAAGGGTCTTCACGTGTTTGATATGATAGGGATGACCGGCCAGTAATTTACACACGTCATTTTCTTTAATCTGGCTCCCATCCAGCATGACGATTTCTTTTTTCACCTGATTCGGCCTTCTGCCTTTTATTTATCATGTCGTGATACTGGGCAAAGCCTTCGAAAAGAATGGAGCGTGTCCGGAACGTCGTGTGGGCGTTGCTTTTCGTTTTGTCGGTGATACGAATTATGTGATTTGGGGAAATTCTCTCTTTTCAGAACGGCATGCCAACAGACATGCAAAATCAAAACGAAAATGAGCAATAAACCCGACAATTTACTTGCAGACTGTATGCCAGGATTCATAAGGGTTTTGATGTGTGTGTTATATAGTCAAGTACGCAAATGTTTAATAGGCTGTAATAATTCTGTATGTTTGTACGTTTATTGAATTTTGATTGGGTGATGAGGGCTTGAGGTTGACAGATTTTAGGGGTGTTTAAGACCTTTAAGCCGTGTACTGATTTTGGACACAAATGATGGTGTGTGGAATTAAACTTAATAATAACGGATAGATATTGTTGTGTAGAAATTGGACACCTATCCAGCGTGTAAACGATAACCGGACGCACGTTTTGCTCCGGAAGGCCACATCATCAAAGGAATTGGCCCGGACATCAGCTTTGAATACGATTACGCCTACGACGTAATCGCCCGCCGAATTCAGGGGACAGCTTACTTAATTAGTGACAATCCCCGGAATTAGACGGCACAAAAACGGAAAGCCACTGGACATGCTGCAACAAGGAATTTGAGGTGGACGCCACCGGCATGACCACCCATTACGACTACGACGCCCTTAAACGCCTGTCCACGGTTACCCGTGAACATTTAAATGAAAATATCATCACCACCTACACCTACGATGCCCTGGGGAGGAAACAAACCCAGACCGTGACCGGCGGGGGATCTAATAAATCAGACCGGCTCTGCCCCTAAAACTGGCCTTAGCCGGGCTGGAACCGAGGACAAAGACGATCTCTTGTCTTAGGTGTTTTGCAAACGGATCAAGTCGGCTTCTATAAGAAGGATTCGTTCACGGACACGATTCATGGTGTTGAATTGCAGCAATCGTGCTGTGACTTCTCCGGTTTGCGTAAGCGGGTGTATGTAACCGTTTTCGATTTTAAAATGATCAGACCAGCGATTTTTTCGAGGATGAAAAAGGGCGATGACCTCACCAGTATCAGGGGCTATGGAAGCGATATCGCTTCCTTTGTGTTTATTGCAAAGTGTACAGGAAAGTGCAAGGTTGTCCGCGTCTGTTTGACCTTGATGCTTTTGGGCTATGATGTGATCAAATTCATGAACCGCCAACGTTACTGACTCGGGAATCAGGCAGTATTCGCAGCAAGCTTCGGCACGTTCATGGACGATTCGTTTCAGATCGGCAGGAATATAGATGCTCATCGATCGGTTACGATTCTTTCATTTTTAGGTGAGCTTTAGCTTTTGCAGTCCGGACAAGATGTTCAATGTACTGGTATTGCTCCCATTCAGCCTGTTCATCAGTGGTTAACCCATGAGACCGGTTTTTATCCAAAAGTTCATTGATTCTTACCCGCATTTTTTCTGATGGCCGGAGATTTAATATTTCTTCCGGTGTGGGAAGACCGGCCAGAAACTCTAATACATTTGATGCCCCTTCAAATCCGGGCTGTTTTTGGGCATTGAGTTCTCGAAGGCCCAATTCAAGAATTTGCTGGATCTGGCCTTGAAGCGGCTGGAGACGCAAAGCCAACTCCTGAGTGATATTCATTTGCACAGTTGATAACATGGTCGTACCTACCTGAAAAAATTGTTTTATTGTCAATACCATAATGCATTTTAGGCATTATAGGAAGAGCGTTTATGTGATTTTCTAAATTATTATCATAATCCAATTGAGTGATCACGTCCTTTTCAAGATTGTAGATGATTTCGGTAAAATCCTCGAAGTAGCGGTCTCTGATGAGCGCGTCGAGTTGGCTGAGGAGTTCCCAGATGGTAAAGGCGATCTGGATTTCGTCAATGTATCACCTCGTTTGTTTTAATGCGGACGCATCTTCAAGGACACTTCTCATCCGTTGCTTTGTGAGCATGGATTCTATGACCGATGCCCAGGGCTAACGTGTGATGTGGGAGTTCATGCCATGGGTGAGGTTGGCGCTACAAACAGAAACCTGGAAACATTTAATGGAGGGTGGGCTGGAGGAGGTTATATTTCTTGATTTTATTATAAAGGGTTGAGCGACTGATTCCCAAACGTTTTGCCGCACGTTTTTTATTCCAGCCTGTTTCTTCCAGAATGTCATGGAATAGTTTTTTTTCGTTTTCAACCATGGTGTTTTGGTGATGTGTTGGATGTGTGTTTTCCTGGGATCGCAGTGTCAACGGCAAAGACGACACTTCGATATAATCGCTTCGGGTGAGTACCAGGGCATGCTCTATGGTGTTTTCCAGTTCCCGGACATTGCCGGGCCAGGGATAGTCCAGGAGCCTGCGCATGGCCTCGGTTTTGAAATCTTTCACTGATTTTCCTTGTTCCTGGTTGAATTGCTTGAGAAAATGACGGGCCAGAAGGGGGATGTCATTGTTCCTTTTTCGCAAGGGGGGAAGGTGAATGGGGATGACGTTCAGTCGATAGTAGAGGTCCTCACGAAATCGTCCGTTTTGAACCTCTTCGATCAGGTCTTTATTTGTCGCAGCGATGATGCGCACACGCACATGCAGGGATTGTTCGCCTCCTATGCGCTCGAAGGTATGGGTTTGGAGCACACGCAGCAGTTTTATCTGGGCAGAGGGTGCGATTTCGCCGATTTCATCCATAAAAACTGTCCCTCCGTCAGCCTGCTCAAATCTCCCGGATTTTTGTCGGATCGCTCCTGTGAACGCTCCTTTTTCATGGCCGAACAGCTCACTTTCCAGGAGGGATGAGGGATAGGCCGAACAGTTGATAACAATAAAAGGCATGTCTTTCCGGGGGCTTTGGTCATGGATGGCCCTGGCCACAAGCTCTTTACCTGTGCCGCTTTCCCCTTGAATGAGCACGGCCGCGTCGGTTGGGGCAATGTCTTTGATCAGTGTGAATAAGTCCTGCATATGCCGGTCTTTCCCTACGATGCCACAGAATTGTACGGGCTGGTTGATCTGGCCATGGGTGCTCTGAATCATTTCCGTATGACTGGCAGCCCGGCTTAAGGCCCCTGCGCATTCCTGGAGGGCATGGTATATTAACTCAAGTTCCCTGGTCGGACACCTGCATTCCCGTTGGCATCCAACAAATAAGGCACCGAGTTTTTGATTCTCAAAATGGATGGGGAAAATACCGATCCGGGACGAGGACGGGAAATGACCCTCAAACATCGGAGCATGGAGGGAATTTTTTTTGATAAAGGTAAATTCGTTAAGATGATTCAATAATTTTGATACGGATTGGTACTGTTCGTCGGGCATAATGGTCAATTGACCACATGAATAAAGATAATAAAAAAGCTGATCCCGGCTGGACGTAACCATGGTCAGATGGCTGCATTCCATGATATCCTTAAGTTTGTCCATCAGGCAGGTGCAGACATTGTGCAGGGTAGAATGGTTGCCCATGGTCCGGATCATGTCAAAGGAATGGAAGATCAGACGGTAGGCGCGATCCAGTTCAAGGGTCCGCGATTCAAGGCCAGTTGAATATGACCTGACCTGTTCGACCATGTTGGTGAACGATGACGATAAGATGTTTATTTCACGTTGATTGCTTGGCTGCGGAAGGAAGTTCAGGTTCTTGTTGTCAAGGGTATGGGCTGCCATGGAAAGACGTCTCAAGGGCCGAGTGAATCGCCGGATGATAAAAAAACCAAGGAGCAGAGTCAGTGAAAGAACAAGAAGACTTGTCACACCGGACTGTATCCATAAGGCCTGAATGGTCGGCATCAGGGATGCTTCATAAAATCCGATTCTCAATAGGCCTTTGTGGTTGTCAAACATGGGCAAGGCCATGTCTACATAGCGTTGGCCGTCTCCTGAGTCTATATGAACCAAGGCGGCGCCCGACTTGTCCGTGTGGCCATTGGCATGGAGGATGCCGGGGGGCAGCCCCCCTGCAAAGGTATGGGCCATGACCTTTCCATGATCTGTGATGAACAGATAGGCAATTTGCGGGTTTTCGGCAAGGCGACCCTTTAATAATTGATCCAGATTTAACATGGTGTCGGGCAGGGGGGGCTCATTCACAGCGTGGGAGACGGATTGGGCAAGCCGTGTCCCCTGGGCCAGGGCGGATTTGTGCACGCTATGCCTGCAACAGACCGTGCCGGTCAGGACGATGAGAAGACCACTCCCCCCGATCAATAAGAAGAAGGTACACAGGAGTCTGGTGTGAAACGTTTTCAATCGCATACTCAGCCTTGACGGAAGCCCTAATCGGATCATCGGGAACGTATCCGGCTTGGTTTATGATTACCAGGTTAGTGATCCGTGTCAGGACACTGATGGTGTTATCAGGTCAAATAATCACATAATGTTAAAAATCTAAGTTGTATAAGGTCGGGCATACATGTGTGGATTCGACGAAAACATGGCAGTCTACCCTGAGCAAACCGCGCGCAAGTTTTTTCAATCTGAAGAATTGATTTCCAATGAGAGAGATATTTATCTGATCTCTATCATGTATGGCTAAATGATACAAGAATAAATTCAATGGACTGGAACCGTATCAAAGGGACACGATTTATTTATGCTGTATGTTTAACGCCAGGAATTCCTATCACGAATTCCTTGACAGGCATGAAGGTCATGTCATATTCTCAAAAGCTAATAAAAGTCATAAGGGGTGCTTTTAAAACCCTTTCATAAAAAATCATGTCTTTTCCTCATCATGTGGAGGAGAATGCTCCGATGTAATCCATGTGAGCTATTCATATAAATGACATTTAATCCGGAGTAACCATCGTTATGGCCCAGGCAAAAAAATACGGAGCGTTTTCAGGGGTGTTTACCCCATCCATCCTGACCATCCTCGGCGTGATCATGTACATGAGGCTACCATGGATCGTCGGCCAGTCAGGGCTTTATATGGTCCTTGGGATCGTTCTTGTGGCCCACATTGTATCCATTTGTACGGGTCTGAGTGTTTCCTCCATTGCCACGGACAAGAAGGTGGAGGGGGGCGGGAGTTACTACATCATCTCCCGGAGTCTGGGCCTGCCCATTGGCGGGACCCTGGGTATTGCCCTTTTTTTCGGGTTGTCGTTCAGCGTCAGTTTGTATATCATCGGTTTTTCCGAAAGTTTCAACGCATACTGGGGCATAGAAAGTTCCATCAATGCCATTCGGTTGACCGGGTCCATCGTACTTTTGCTGGTGACGATTCTCACCTTTATCAGCACCTCCCTGGCCATGAGACTCCAGTTTTTTATTCTGGGCGCCATTGCCCTGTCCCTGGTCTCAGTCCTGTTCGGTCATTCCGCATATGTCCCTGACAAGATAACCCTTTTGCCCCAGGCCACAGCCCCTTCCATGATGGTGCTGTTCGGGATCTTTTTCCCGGCGGTCACCGGGTTTGAGGCCGGGGTTTCCATGTCCGGGGACCTCAAAGATGCCAAACGGTCCATTCCCATAGGAACCATTGCATCCATTCTTGTGGGTCTTGGGGTTTACATGAGTCTTCCCGTTTTCTTGTTGTACCGGGTTGATGCGAATACCCTGATCACCAATCCCAATGTGCTGCTTGAAATTTCCCTGGTTCCTCAGCTGGTGATCGCAGGAATCTGGGCAGCCACGATTTCATCGGCCATCGGGAGCATTCTTGGGGCACCCAGGATTCTCCAGGCCACGGCGGTGGATAATATCACACCCCGGTTTTTCGCCAAAGGGCATGGTAAGCAAAACGAACCCAGGAACGCGATTCTGATCACCTTCATGATAGCGGAAGCCGGGATTCTCATCGGTGAACTGGACATTATCGCCCGGATTGTCTCCACTTTTTTTATCACCACCTATGGTTTTTTGAATCTGTCCTGTGCCGTGGAACGCTGGGCAAGTTCCGATTTCAGGCCCTCGTTTAAAGTCCCGAAATGGGTCAGCATTCTTGGGTTCCTCACCTGTCTGATCGTGATGATCCAGCTGGACCTTCTGGCCATGATCGGCGGTATTCTTATCCTGGGCGGCCTTTTGTTCTTCTTGAAAAGCAGGGAATTGACCCTGAAATCAGGGGATGCCTGGGAAAGTGTCTGGTTGTCCATTGTTCGCATGGGGCTGTTCAAATTGTCCCAGAGCGGCCGCCACCAGCGTAACTGGAAACCCAACATCCTGCTGTTCAGCGGTGGGACCGTGGCAAGGCCTCATCTGATCGAATTCGGACGCTGGACCGCAGGACAGCTTGGCATGGTGTCCAATTTCGATTTGATCGAGACTCCTTCAGCCAAGGTGCTGTTTCCCAAATCAAGCCAGACTGTCATTTCCGATGATGAGGCCTTTGAAGGGGTGTTTATCAGGCGGCAGGAATGCCGGGATGTTTATGAGGGGATCAACACCATTGCCCGGACCTATGGATTTTCAGGGATTGAGCCCAATGCCGTTTTGATGGGCTGGAGAAAAAAGACAAAAGACCCTGAACAATTCCTCCAGCTTCTGAAAAATTTAAAGGAGCTGGACTACAACCTGATGCTGATGAATTATCATGACCAGAAAGGCTTTGGCGGCTGTAATACGATTGATATCTGGTGGCGGGGCGCCGGGAGAAACGGGAACTTTACCCTGGCCATGGTCAAGTTTATTCTTGCAAGCCTTCCCTGGCGGGATGCCAGGCCCCGGTTTTTGATTGTAACCCATGAGAGTTCACGGATTGAGACCATCTATAAAAACATGACCCGTACTCTTCAGGACGCCCGGCTTGATGGGGATATCAAGGTGATCAATAATGCAGCAGAGCAACGTCCTTTTGAGGACATTATTTCCGTGGAATCGGCGGCATCGGATCTGACCATCCTTGGGCTGCCTGACATGTTACATCAAAATGCATCGGCTGCCGTTGAAAATACCAATCGCATCCTTTCTCGTTTAGGGACAACACTTTTGGTTCAAGCCTCTTCATTTTTCGATAATGTGGTCACGGGCATAGAATATGAATCAAAAAAGGATATGGCCCTTCTCGGGGATGATGGCCTTTCAAACCTTGGGAATCAGAACTTTGATCTGCCCGCCATATCCTTAACGGACGATGACCATTTGAAATCCCTTGTGACGAATCTGGATCAGTTTGTCATTACCCTGATTTTTCAGTCCATGGAACGATATTTTTCAGCAGTCCATGAGCGGAATCGGACCCTTTTGAAATCCCTTGGGGATCTGGCGGCAAATGTGTGTGACCGGATTGACGGCCTGGTGATTGAAAGTGGGTCACTCAAGGCAAGACGCAGCATTGCTAAAATGCAGGGCGATTTGTTTTTTCAGTTTATCCGTGTGATTTCCGAATTCAGACAATCAGCCATGGGCCATCAGAAAGATATGCTGGAAGAAGCTGTTCAGAGCATCACATCACGTCTGGACGACCATTGGAAAAATCTGCCCGAGTCGGTTATTGTCCTGCATTCCCCGGAAAACATCCAAGCCCACCCAGGTGATCGGTTGGCATTGAAATGCTTTAAATGGTTCAAACGACTGGAACACCGCTGGGGAAAGAAAAAAAATCCTTCGGTATCAGTTCATTTCAGGCAGCTGGTCCAGGCCTCATGGGATCATCTTGTCTGGGAAAAATGGAACACGCAGTTTCAACAGATGGCGCTCCATCACCATGTCTGGGGCCAGGACATTCAGGGGGCTCTCAAATCCATAAAGGATCGTATGGATTGGGCCGAGAACCGTTTTCTGGACGGGCAGCTTACACCCGAAAATGTTTCTGAAATGAAACAGGATACTCAAGCGGCCATTGATCGCATCCAGACGTTCAATGATAATATATTCTTCGAATTTATCCAGAACCTGCTGCAGGATGAGCGACAGTTTGCCAATCAGGTGTCACAGGATGCCGGATCAATCGATGCCGCGTTTTTTCTGAGGCAGCATGTCAAACACATGCCCATGGGTAAACAGGCAAAATTAAGTATCAATGATTTCCCCCGGGTGTGGTTGAACAATCAGGCTCTTTTTGTTGACGTCATATTGATGGATCTTTCTTTGATGGCCTTTCAGCGAAGGTTGTCCATTATTTTGCAGAGAATCAAGCAAGACTGGTTTTTGAGTCTGGAAAACGGATTGCATGACAAGATTGAACGCCTGATCGATGATGCCAAGGAGGGTTTAAGCCCCTCAGATGAAGAGACGGAAAGAAAAATCAAACTTCAATTTGAGGTCAAGCCAAATCTGATACCGGAGCATGCCGTCAAGTTTATCGCTGATGAGATTCAACCCGCATTCGAGGCCATTCCCGAAAGTGCCCAGGCCATAACGGAACTGTCCCTCCAGCAAATGCAGGATGGGCATTTTACGGAAATGGAAGGGATGTCCGTGGATTTACGGGAACTTCTGGAATATTTTGTATACGCAGAACTCTTGGATCCCTTACGTCAGCATTTTACAGGAATTCAGGCTGAGATCGAATCCATTGTCTCCCGGGTCAAGGAGGCCGTGAGGTTTCTTTCGTTTAATCTGTCCTCACCCGAGTTTTCAGGTGAAATTCAAGGGGATAACGGGGGCCAGTCCATTGTCAATCAAACCGTGGGCCGGATAGAAACGGAAAAAGAATCGGTGACAGACCTTCAACAGGAACTCATGGATATTATTGATAAGGGCTTGAAGCTTTTTACCGAAAAAATCAATCCCTATCTGATCATTCAATCTTCCGGTGAACTCAGGCGATACATCCGGTATCAGGAAAGTAAAAAAGTCATTTCCATTTTTGGAAAAAAAGGACGTCGCGTTGAAACCTGGGCCCAGTCGATTCTTATCAAATGGGTTTACAAACAGAAACAGATGATCACAGCAACCCATGGGCCGGAGACAACTTCTCATAAGGAACCCTGTGTCAAGGACATCCTGGCATGGCTGGAAACCGTGTCGCCCAAAAAGCGTGTCCTTGAAGATCTGCCCTTTCATTACAAGCAGCTTTTTTTGAGTGAACAACCCCCCAGTAAAGACTTCTGGGTGGGACGGCAAGATGAACTTGCCCGTGCCCAAATTGCTGTGGATCGTTTCAAGGCAGGCGTGAGCGGTGCCTTGATGGTGACGGGTGAGCGTTTTTCCGGAAAAAGAACACTGTCCCATTTTATTGCCCAGCAGTTTTTCGACTCCCAGTCTGTGTTTCAAATCTTTCCCCCGGCGGATGGATCATGCAGTCTGGATACCTTTCATCAGAGCATGGAAACCGCCCTTCAGGTCAGGGGGGACATCCGTTATCTGTTTCTGCAGATCCCCTCACAGAGTGTGATTGTTTTTCATAATCTGGAACTCTGGTGGGAGCGCCATCCCCAGGGCAGCGCGATTATGAACCATCTGGAATGGATGATCCGGGAATTCGGCCACCAGTGTTTTTTTATTTTTAACATGAATACCCATGCCTTGGCCCTGATCCGGAATCTTCAGAAAATTGATGATTATTTATTGGATGTGATTGAGTGCAGACCCATGACCCCGGAAGAATTAAAAACCATGATTCTGATGCGGCATAAGGCCACCGGCTTGATTTTCACCTATGGACATCACACCGAAGAGACGATTTCGGAACTGAATCTGGCACGGATGTTTCGAAGGTTTTACGATTATTCCAAGGGGAATCCGGGGGTGGCGCTCCATGCCTGGATCAGTCATATTGATCAAGTCCAGGGAGATACGGTCCAGATGGCAACGTCGTTTTTGCCCGATCTGACGAAACTATCCCATCTGCCCATGGACTGGATGGTCGTGATTCTCCAGTTTGTCCTGCATAAAACCTTAAATCGACCGCGTCTGATGAGGCTGATGGGGTGGGAGGAGCCCCCTTGCAGGCGCATCATTGATGTGCTTCAACGGGCAGGCATCCTTGAGGCCCACGGTGACAACCGCTGGTCAATTAACCCCTATGCAGAGTCCTTTTTGATTGATCAACTTCGTGCAAGGAAAATACTATGATTGAACTGTTTCATGATATTTCGGAACTGACGGTGATCGAAATCCTGGCTGCCGGTATGGGGCTGTTCATCGGATTGCGTCTCATCCAAAAAGGACTCCATGTCCTTGTTGCCCGGGAACAGGTGAACCCTATGATCAACCGAGTTTTTCCCATTGTTGAATTTTCCGTATGGATCGTGTTTTTGATGTGGGGTGCCAAACTGATTTTTCAAACGGGCATCGCAGGGACCATGGTTCTGTTGGTTCTGATGGTGGGGTTGTTGGCCTGGACCGGCAGTTTTGTGGTCAGGGACTGGATTGCCGGTGTTGTTTTTAAAGCCGAAGACAGATACAGGCTCAATGACAAGGTCAGCTTCAGAAATGTTCATGGTCGCCTGACCTATCTGGGATATCGGTCCCTGACCATTGAAACCCCAGGAGGCAGTCACGTTGAAATCCCCTACAGTGCCCTGGTCAAAGAAAGCGTGATGGAAAAATTCCCCGGGAAATCAGCCTCTGCCACCTTCAGGTTGACCCTGACTTCCCAGGAATCCTTTCCGGAAGTTCAGAAAAAAATTCAGACCATTGTCTTGTGTGCTCCCTGGAGTTCCATTGTACATAAACCCCAAATCCGGCTTGCCGAACACCAGGGCGACCAGTATTCGGTGGATGTGGACGCCTACCTGCTTGATCAGGCATGCGCCCCTGACCTGGAAGCTTATGTCCGGGGGCATATGTGACGGGCCCGTCCCGTTCGGTTGCCCTTTGAGTATCAAAAGGTATTTTATTTGATTTTTATCCCTTTTTTTGTCAAATACAAGAACAGTTTTTTATTCTAACTTAATTCTAAGGTTATAGATCACCATGAAGTATACATTGTCATTTTGTGAAATTGAGCAGTTGTCAGACACAATGTTTGAGGTAACGATAAATGACGGCGCTGTCATTGATGAAATATGTGCTGAAGAAGCCAGTGCTTTTTGGAATAATTTGAGAACAGAGCCCTATGTTCTTCTTGTTAATAATAAACATCGATTTACTTATTCTTTTATGGGATCACAAAAAATCGGAGAATATCCATTGGAACGGAAAACGGCTGTATTGGTAGGTGATCATATATCAAGTCATCAAGTGGAGACGGTGTTGGAGCTAAAAAAGATGGCTGGAAACTCTGAAAACAGAAAGGTTTTCACGAACAGGGATGAAGCCATTAAATGGCTTGAAATCCCTTGACCCGGTGTTCGAATTCGGTGATTTTTCATTAAACTTCACTGAGGATACGCCGCTTTGTTCAGTTTCCCAGACATGGTTTCTTTCAGGAAGAGTGAGGCCGTAAAGGCGATTCCGGATGCAGCCAAAAGAAGATGAAAAACAGCTTTGTAGCCTGCCAGGGTAAACATACCGTCTGTCCTGCCGTATGACTCAAGAATATGCCCCACAAGAGGTTGGAAAAAAGCCCCGCCCGCAAAGGGAAAAAGATTGATAAGGCCCGTTGCTGTGCCGGATATGGAGACCGGGAACAGTTCTTTGTTGAGGGTGAATCCGATGGAGACCACAGAGTTTGAAAAGACACTGAAAAGAAAAAAAAGAAGATAGAGGATCGGCAAGGGCAGGCCGTCTGTAAATACGGAAAAAATCCCCATAATAACAATGACCAAGGCACTTGAAATAACCATGACGGCTTTTCGTCTATGGAATACCCGATCGGACAGAATGCTGAATAAGGGGCTTCCTATCACAAGCCCCATGGCCATGGTGGACAGGATCTGGCCTGTTTCGGATTTTCCCAGATGGTAGACATGCTCCAGATAAGGCCCTCCCCAGAGACCCCCAATGGCAAAAAAAATACCGACATTGCAAAAAAACCACAGGGCCAGGGGCCAGAAGTGGAGGGTGGAAAGAACGATTTTCGCGTTTTTCAGGAGAGTTCTGTCTGGGGAGACTTCTTCGGGCATGGTTTTGTATGGGGCGGGCCAGCCAAAGTCCGCCGGACTGTTTCGCACACAGAACCACACACAGAGGGCAAGGGCAAAGGTCATCGCCCCGACCACCAGAAAGGCGTTACGCCATCCGATAAGGGCGTTTAGCCATACAAGCGGAGTGGCGGCCGTTAGCGTTCCCACACCGCCCATGGCAATGAATAGGCTGACCATGAAGGCAAATTCTTTGACGTGAAACCATTTGGTCAGGATTTTCATGGTGGGTACGAATACCATGGCCACGCCCAGCCCAACGAGAGCCCTGCCGGTAATGGCAAGGGCCACGGAAGAGGACATCCCCAGAATTAAAGAGCCTAAACTTGCAATGATAAAAAAAAGTGTGATGGTTTTTCTCGGTCCCCAGGAATCGGCAAGAAGGCCTGCAGGGAGCTGCATGATGGCATAGGAGTAAAAATAGGCAGAACTTAAAAAACCGGTCAGAGTGCCGCTTGCCTCAAGATCCTTCATGAGATCTATCGCAAGAACAGCCGGACAAAGCCGGTGAAAATTGACCAGAATGTAGCAACCTGAAAGAATCAAAAAGATCAGCCATCTGTAGCTCCGTGATCGGCTTCGCTGGTCGATATCTTGAATTTGTATTCGTGACATGGGTTATCTCTGGTTTATCAGATGGTTTTATAAAAAATGAGATATAATAAATGGAAAACCTGAGAATGAACAGACATTATTTTTTGGTATAATGAAAAACAAGGTCTAACAACAGACGTTGTGATGCGAGGGATGGACGGAATCTCACCAATCGATTGCTTGATCAATGCCCCAAGATGAAACGACTTTATATGTCCGGGTATACAGCAAATGAATCAGGCGGATCAATTGGATAAAAAATCCTCATTGGATGACTCGTTCCCAGGCTGGCGCCTGGGAACGAGATGGGGTAAATCCGTTCGATCAGTGAGTTTTGGCCGGGTTGATCAACACGTCGATCCGCCTGTTTGCAGCCCTTCCTTCGGGTGTTGTGTCCGGGGCCAGTGGCCTGTCCGGACCATATCCTTTTGCCTGGATACGGTCTGAGGGCAGGGTTTTGTTGGCCACCAGATAGGTTTTGACGGCCATTGCCCGCATCTGGGAAAGGGACTGGTTTGTTTGTTTAGAGCCTGTGCTGTCTGTATGACCTTCGATGGTAACGGAGGGCTCACCAAAGGTCTGGATGGCCTGCTGGACTTTGCTGAGCAGGATATAGTTCTCCGGTTTCAGTGTTGACTGGCCCACGGGGAAATTGATTCCACGTAAACGGATAACCATCTGGCCGCCTTGTTTGTATACTTCCGCCTCGTCCGGATCAAAGGACCTTTGGACTTTATTGAACAACTCGCTGAATTCCCGTTCAGCTGACAGTCTGTTTTTTGCTTCTTCCTGCTGACTCGAGAAACCCTTCAGGCCATCAAGACGATTTTCAAGATCCCCGATCTGGGCCAGATATCGGGTGTTATCCGATTTCAGCGATGCCGTGGTCTGGTTTTTCTTCTCTGACCCTGCGATCAATTGATCAAATTGCTCTTCCACACGTTTATCCCGGATATCGCCGGTGCCGATGGTTTGGCTTAAGCTTCCCAGCAGACTTTCAAGATAGATCGCGGATTCTTCAGGTTCCATTTCCTTGAATTTTTTGCTGCTTTCAGTGACGGCCATCATCCGACGTGCCTGGAATTCGGCCGCAGCTGTTTTCTGCTTGATCATATCATTGTCATAGGGATTTTGGGCAATAAAGTCGTCCGCTTCACTTAATGATTGTTCAGCAGCACCATAGGCCTGGGGAGCAATCTTATACATTTTGTCCTGTTCGGCCTCTGCAAGCATCTTGCGGACATCACCCAATGCATTGGCTTTAATGGCCATGATTTCAACATTCCTGAATGCGGCTTGAACCTTTGTGCTGTTTTCCTGGGCATAGCTTATGTTATCGTTCTCGATGGCCTTACTGAGTTTCAGATATTTGTTTTCAACATCCATAAAGGGTTCACCCAGTTTTTCAGCACCCACATTGAGCGCTTTTTGCCGCGCTTCGCTGACCTTGCCGAGTATCGTCCTGGAAACCTTTGCGATTTCTTCTGCCTTTCCCAGGCTGATGTTGGCTTCCGAAACATATTCACCAATGTCGGACATCTTTTCCCCCTTGTCCAGGGAGGCTTTGGCTTTGGAGTAATATGTTTGAGCCTTATCATACCATTCCGGGGCCAGGACGTTCAACTGGTTTGCTCGTGCCGTGTCAAGATCTTTTTCTAACTGGCTGACCATCTTTCCCGGGTTGCCTGATTCAACAGTGCTTGTTTTTTGTAATCCGCATGCAGACAAAATAATGACAATCATTCCCATAAAAATAAGGTGTTTTTTTGGTTTCATTGTTTTTCTCCTGCTTGTTGATGTGAATAAGAATTTAAACCATGACCGATAATGCCTTTTCGATTCAAGTACATGCCCGACCATAAATAATGTTGAATCCCTTTGAGTATGAAACCGCTCTTTTGGAATGACAGGATAGGGGAGGAAGTCAGATATCAGATGAGATGAGTCATTCGCTGGTGTCCACCCATCAGGGGTGTTTTACAGTTCATCCATGCTCGTGTTAAAATTTCAATCCACCGTTTTTTGGTGGGCACCCGTTAAAACAATCATTCCTTCGAACGCCCAAGGCCGTAAAACAAAGGTGTTGTTTCACCGGGATAAGTATAGGTTTTGTATCTATCGTTTGTTTAGGGTGCCATCCGAAGTTGCCACGTTAATCTCGGTCACCGAAATAACGCATCACCAATGGAGTTAACAAGAGATTGAGAAAGGTGTTGTGAGGGGATGCACCTCATCATTGAAATCTAATTTTACCAGTTACCGTCCCTCTGTGTCAAGGGTATGTTTGGTTTCCCGTCTTCGTGTTCTTCAGTGACCACCGTGAGCAGGTGGATAATTATGTAAGTTTTTAAATAAAACTTGATCATATGGTAAACAATATATATAAAAAAATATGTTATTTTCTTTGTTACATTTAAGTCATATTTAAGATTAATGAATCCTTGGCGATAAACAGATGATGAATGGCGATAAACCATGAAAAAAGTTAAAGATCTCCCAAAATTCGGGCGCCCCAGAGAAAAACTCAGGGAAAAGGGTGCCCAGGCCTTGTCTGATACGGAGCTTGTGGCGGTGATTCTGGGCAGCGGCAATAAAGATAGGGACGTGATGTCATTGGCCTCAAAAGTGTCCCGGTTGATATCCCGAAACCATGGTGCTGTCAGTCTTGGATTGCTCTCGGCCATCGAAGGGATAGGCCTTGCTAAAGCGTCGCAGATTCTGGCGGGATTTGAACTGGCCAGGCGATATATTTCCGTAGAATCTGTCAAGATATCCAAGCCTCTGGATGCCTTGCCCCTTCTTTCAGATATCATGAATAAACATCAGGAATATTTTGTCTGCATTTCATTGAACGGGGCCAATGAAGTCATTGAGAAACGCATTGTGACTGTCGGGCTTCTGGATAGAACCCTGGTCCATCCACGGGAAGTCTTTGCCGATGTGATCGTGGACAGGGCTGCATCGGTTATTCTTGCCCATAATCACCCGTCGGGTGAATTGAGGCCAAGCAACGATGACCTTGAATTGCAGAGACAACTTGTCGCGTCAGGCAGGCTCCTTGGCATAAAGATACTGGATCATCTTATTGTGACAAAAAAAGGTTATTTTAGTTTTCAGGAAGAGGGCCTTATAGAATGAAGGAACGGCCAACTTATCGTTCCTTATTTCTTGCTCTTCGTGTTCTGAAAGTGAACACTATTCATCTTGGGACGATTGGAGTTAAAATGATCTGTTTATCCTGTTGACTTCCCTCTCTCTATCCTCTATTCTTTGATAAGACAAATGATTGCATGCATATCGTCTGCCTTGTCAATCAGTCCTCTCCCTCTTTTACAAAGGCATGCGTCCTGTCCATTGAAGCTGACGATTTCTTCAAAACCATCACCTGAAAACGGTTAGGTACAGGGAATAAATAAATTCCTGAAACGATTGCCTTTTTATCTTAATAAGTCAAATTGACGTGATGTTTTGGAGTTTTTTCCGTTTCCTGTGATTGTATATGACCCATGATTAACCCCATCCATGGAGGATACAATGAAACAGAATGATCACACGTTGGAGAGCCAGGAGCTGGAAAATCTACCCATGGACGTTTCCGACATCATCGCCCATAAAACCCGAAGCCGTTTGATGGATAGGGTTTTACCTTACGCAAAAACCATGCAATGCCGGAAAAATATGGAGGTCATTATCGGGGGAATGGAGTCGGCCAGTTTTTATTATCTGAGTCAAGGGGCTGTGGAAGTGTCATATCCCTTGGGAGAGACTCGGATTGTGGTTGCCCTCATCGGTGCCGGTCACTTTTTCGGTGAAAGTGGATTTTTTGACAGATCCTATCGGATAAGAGATATCCGGGCAGTTGAAGATGCTGTCATTCATGTTTTTGATAGTGATGCATTGAATCGCCTCCAGATAAACAAAACCTCTCTTTTTGGTCAATTGATGATGGTGGTTTCATTTTCCATTTCCCAGAAATTTCGCAGAATCCTGGATGAACGGGAGCCTCTCACAGCGTATGCGGCGTCTCTTTCAACAGGGCAACGAACCCAGACGCCTGAACCCGGGATCCGTTACGATTTTTTAAAAACCCCCATGGGAATCATGGCTCAAGGCCAGATTGATACCTTTTTCAAGTCCCGCGTATTTGACTTTTCCTGTCTCCTTCAGAAAGATCCGGCCCCAGTCATTTCCCATGACCTGAAAAGGCAAGGGGAAGATATGTTCAATGAATTCAATTCCATGATGGAGGGATTCCAATTCCTTCTTCTTGATGATGATGCCAAAGCCTCTTTATGGCAGTACCTGTTCAAAGAAGCCTTCCCCTATGTGATGCGCAGTCGCTTTGCAGAAAGGTCCTACTTCAAGCCCAAAGGGTATGCCGGGGACTTCATGACCATTGAAATGCTTTATCAAGACACCCCCCAGGGCGATGGAAAAATCGGCACCCTTATGGATGCCTGGTGTCTCAATTCCCCGGCGGCGCAGGCTGTTAGAAAACGCCGCGATCTGCTGGCTCGGGAGATTGAAACCATCTGTCACGATAAAATTACAAGCGGTAAAACCGTCTCCATCATGAATCTTGCCTGTGGTCCCTGCAGGGAGTTGGCCGATTTTATTGGACGATGTGATCACAGTGAGGCCATCAGGGCCATCTGTGTGGATATTGACCCGGATGCCCTGAAATATGCTCATACTGTTTTATCGTCGTTTGAACACAAGGCCACCATATCCCTGATGCAGGAGAATCTTGTCAAGTGGTGTATGGGGCGTGTGGAACATGATTTTGGCCCCCAGGACATTATTTATTCATCCGGTCTGATGGATTATCTTGATGACAGGCTTTTCAAAGCCATGGTTGCACGATGCCACGACCAGTTGGCGCCTGGTGGCGTATTGATGTTGGGGAATTTTTCTCCGAAAAATCCCATCCGGATGTTTATGGATCATATGTTGGACTGGAAATTAATCCATCGGTCCGAAACAGACCTGATTCATCTCCATGATGATTCTCCGTTCAGGGGCCATGTCAGGGTGATCAGCGAGGCCCAGGGAATTAACCTGTTTTCTGTGGCGACAAAACCATCCTGAAGGAGGCTTTAAGTGTTGTTCAAATGGTTAGCACAGACTATCCCGGATGAGTGCGGGAAGCGATTTGAAGAAGAAACAAAAGCATTAATGCATCAGCGTGTTCTGGTTGTGATCCTGCTTGGAATCACCCTTATCCCATTTTTTTCGCTGCTGGATCTGGTGGCTGTTCCCGAGCGTTTTCTTCCCTTTCTGGTCTACCGGTTGATCTGTGCCTTACTATATGGGGTGATGATTGTTTTTCATCAGGCCCGTTATTGTAAAGACCATCCGTTCATTCTTGCCGTGATTACTTATCTTCCTGCCAGTTGTTTGATCTCCTTGATGGTTGTTGAAATGGGCGGGTACGGGTCATTTTATTATCCGGGTTTGATCCTGGTACTGATCGCCTGTTCCATGATCATTCCCCTTAACACACAGCAATCCATCGGTTTGGCCACACTTGTTTATCTGATTTACGTCGTCCCGGTGGTTTTGTTCACCCATCCCTATGGAAATGACCTGAATGTGTTTTACACAAATAATTTCTTTTTCATTTCCTTTATGCTCATTACCGTTGTTCAATGCTGGAATGATACACGTCTGCGGATCCATACGTTTGATCTCAGGCTTAAACTGGAATATTATGCCCACAACCTGGAAGAGGAAGTGGATAAACGGGCAAAGAAACTGGAAGAATCAGAACTTCGATACCGTGAGTTGTATGAGCATATTGTGGACATGGTGATTCTGGTGAACAAAAACGGCCGGGTTATTATGGCCAATCCCCGGTTTTACTCCCTGGTCGGTTTTGCTGAAAGCCAGGCCGGTGGCATGAGTCTTATTGACTATGTCCATCCCATGGATTACGACAAAGTCCGTGAGAGCCTCCTTGAAAAACTGCCGGGAATCGAAAGTATCAAGGATTTTCAATTCCGGCTGGTGAATGTCATGGGTGAAGTGTTTAATGTGGAATGCAATGCCACCCAGATCACAAAACAGGGCAGACATGTGGGATTCCAGATGGTGGTCCGGGATATCACGGAGCGAAAACGCCTTGAAAACCAACTGATAGAATCCTATCTGGACATTCAGCATGCCCGTGCATCAACCATCCTGGGATTGGCCAAACTTGCGGAATACAGGGATCACAGCACCGGAGCACATCTTGAACGCATTCGTGAGTACTCAAAAATCATTGCGGATGAACTATCCAAAGATCCCAAATACCGAGGCTACATTACTGACGAGTACATTGAAGCCATTTACCAGTCCTCCATTCTCCATGATATTGGCAAGGTGGGAATCCCCGATGCCATATTACTGAAGCCAGGCAAACTTCTCCCCGAGGAATTTGAAATCATCAAGTGTCATACCACCTTTGGCGGTGATGCACTCAAGTCCGTGGAAGCCACAGTCCACGGGAAATCATTTCTGACCATAGGAAAAGAAATCGCCTACCATCATCATGAAAAATGGGATGGAACAGGATATCCTAAAGGGCTTAAAGGAGAGGAAATCCCACTTTCGACCCGGATTGTCTCTTTGGCTGACGTTTATGATGCCCTGACATCCAAACGGGAATACAAACTGGCTTATTCCCATGAGGAAGCTGCACGAATTCTGATTCTTGAAAAAGGCAGGCATTTTGATCCTGACGTGGTGGACGCCTTCATGGCAAAATGTAACACGTTTCGGATATTGCGCGAGAAGATTAATCAGGATATGGGGTGTGAACATTGATGGTTATAGATTTAGACCATTTAGGTTTGATGGCTTCGTAAAAATCTCATTCATGAAGCAAATGCCCGGGTGGTTTTAAAAACTCACCCGGGCATCCGTGTTTATGTTTTAATAATGGAGATAGGGTCGTCCCTTTGAACGTCAGGGAGTTTCAGGCCATTCGTAAGTAATCCCGACCAGTTCGCGCCACAGCATGTGGGTACTGGGCTTGCTCGTCCCGTTGGTTTTTCTGTCAAGGGCCGTGAGTTCAAAGGAAAAAGCGCAAAAATCAACCCCGTTTGCAAGCCAGGAATTGTCAGTGCCCGATGGAATCAGGGAAATTTCCACGTAACCTGTGGTGTCTACGGTTTCATCCAGGGTTCCCCTGAATCGGTAGGGGAATGCCGACTGATATGAAACGTTTACAGGGAGGTTTGTGATCGGATTTTTCGTGGGAACCAAGGTGTTGGAACCCCGGTAAACGGTCAGGGCGTAATTGGCCATGAAACCTTCCGGGTCAGTGACCCGGTAGCGGACCGTCAGGGGTTGGCCCGGTGTGGGAAGGACAAACAACGCACATTCACCGGGATCTTCTGCACCCATTTTGACATAATCCACATCCCCTTTGGTCCAGGTGTTGTCGACGAAAAGACGGATGGTATCCACGGCTGCCGTCACCTTTTCACCTGCTGCGTCGTAGCCTTGTATTTTGTATTCCACAAGCCCGGAGTCTGCCTGGTATAATTTCGTGTTGATTTGAAGCTTGCGGTCGCGTTTCCAGTTCTGCCATTCCTGGTTCAGGTTCTGGTCCTCAATGTTGAGATATGCACTCACAAGGACCGGGGGCTGGGTCGGTCCGTTAACCTTCAGGCTGATATCGTCCGGCCCAACACGTTCATTTTTCCAGGATCCGTCGCCTTGCTGTTTGGAGTGTTTGTATTCTTCGGTCACGTAAGTCCAGCCTGTCCAGCCGTCACTGCTGTGTGTCCTGGATCTCAGGGTGTAATATTTAACCCTGGGGTTGGTATCCAGAAAACAGGCATGCAGGTCCAAGGTCTCGTACCAGGCCGCATGATCGACGATGGGGCCAGTCTCGTTACTATTGGAAACGGTCCCGTCAGTGTGGAGGGTGGTGCCGGTGGTGATGATGGACAGGTTGCCCAGGGCCTGGATGGCCCGGCCGCCCTGGCAGGATGTCAGGGGAACGACCAGTTCCTCTGAAGGAATACAGAGATTGATGCATTTTATGTTGGGGATATTGTAATAGGGGGCCGTTTCATACATGACCCCGGACGGCAGGGTTTCCAGGAGCTGGATGATCACATCGGGTCGCATTTCCATTGCGGCATCTTCTCCCGTGGTCATATCGCCTGCCTCTTCAGCCAGCTGGTCATAGGTCTGGGAAAAACGGTAAAGATACGTCCCGAATTCGTCTGTGGCGCTAACTCCCAGAGCAAACCTATTACCTTCACCGGTGTAAGGGTCGCCCAGTTTTTCTGCAGCAGTGCGGTCATATTCCAGAAAGCGTAAAATGGTCTGGGTCACCGGTTCCACCTCACAGGGTTTGACCCGGAATGCATCCTTGATTTTACCCAGAATCATCAGGTCGTCATGGGTCAGGAGGCTGCTGCTGGCGGCATGTTCAGACGCAAGGGTGTAAACGGCTTTTTCGACACCACCCGCATCCGTGTCCGCCGAGCCTTTTTTCACAGCTTTTTTCAGGGTTGTGGTGGCCCGGATGTTTTCGGTGGCGGTGGTTGCTGGGGGTTGAACCATGTATCCGGGTCTGTCACTCAAGCCGCTGGGGATCATCATGGGTCGGAAAGGCGGCGGATCCGGCTGGGGAAAGGGCTTGACCTTTTCAAATTCCTTGATCCGTTCCGGATAGATTTTTTCCAGAATTTTTCTGACCTTCTTGTCTTTTAGAAGTTCTTTTAACTGATAGGGCTTATCAATAACATGATAGCTCGAAGGGAAACATGGGTTGAACGAACAGACTCCGCTGTAACTTTTCACTGTGCCGTAAACCACATATTCGCTTTGTGCCTGGGTCATGGAACAGGTGAGAATGAGATCGTCAAAGTCTTCGTCGCCGCCTGTATCATTCCCTTCAATATCAAACAGAAATTGTCCTCCGGAAATCCTGAATCGGACCATGCGTGTCCGGCTCTGGATCCAGCTGACCGGACCGCTTGGATTGTGTTGCAGGGTGATCCCCCATTGGTTGCCGGTGACAAACACGGGGGGGCTTGTGTCGTAATATTCACCATCCACACCATTGGTTGATCCATTGATTACAAAACGTTGAGCCCAGGACGCATTTTTGCTTAAAACTGAAACGGTCCAGGAACCTTGCATAGCAATAGTCATGGCTTGGTCTCCTTAAAAAATAAATGGTTATTTTGTCAATGCTGTTGTCCTATGAATACAGCATAATACAACAATTATGCGAGTGTACATGTACCTTGATTCGGGAATAACGAATGCCGGAAAGTTGATCACCAAGTAACGAAGCTATAACAAAGCCCGAATGGCGTGTCAATGGGAATATGTCCTTGTGCGGAACATGGTTTTTTATCAACCACCCGGTCCCGTTGGTCGCTGAGCACCAAGATCACAGCGCGGCAGACAGTGTTCCAAAGTCCGTGTCAGTCCGTGGTCGTCCGTGTTCGTCCACGAAAGAAAAAACCTGGACAAACACGGACAGTCACAAACAAACACGGACATGTCCCGCAGACAGCGTTCCAATGTCCTATACGATTATTCCACAGGGGCCGGTTCCAGGGTAAGATTGAGGTCGATCAAGAGGGTGTTTCTCTGGGGCTCAGGTCCGGTGGCGCCTTCGATGTTGAAGGTTTTGAGATCAATGGGAAAAGAGCCCCGGACAAGGATTAGGGGGCGGTCATTTTCGTCGAGAACAACTTCCATTTCCAAGGGGAGGGAAAGGGGGATAGTTTTGCCTTTCAGTTGAAAGGTTCCGTCAATATTGACCAGAGACAGACGTCCAAACCGGAGGCTTGTGTCATCGGACCGGGCCTGGATCAGATGAAAATCCGAAACAGGGAAATGGGTCTGGTCAAGAAAGAGATCATCCTTGATGGTTTTGTCCAGATCCTCTTCACCCATGGTAACGGAACTGCTATGGGCGGCAACAGACCCTGTCATGCCGGAAAATGATAGATTTTCAGGGAAAAGGACCGATCCTTCCGCCTGTTTGAATTCACCGCTGTAATTGTCAAGTGGTGGTGGGAATCGGAACTGGATCACGGGCTCATCGTCCCCATGCTTTGGAACAAGACGCCAGGATTTTGAAAGCACAATGTCAGTGGTATTATTGCTTGCTTTTGCAGCAGGAGTCAGGGGCAGGGCATAGCCCAGGGATTCAAAGGAAACAAGGGGCGTTTTAGTGTCCACAAAATCAAACCCGTCACCGCCCAGGGCATCTGCAATGTGAAGCTTTGCCTGGTCTTCCATGAGCCGTCCTGCCTCTTTGAACAAATCCGCCCTTTTATCATAGGGGCCTTGAATCACGTTTTTTCGGAGTTCAAAAACAGGCTTTTTGCAATGAAACTGTGAATAAAGGGCCAGGGAAATAAAAAGGGTTCCGTCCTGGCCGCGCCAGGGATAAAAATCCATGTAAAAACCCCGGTCACTGCGTTTCATCAAGGCTTTTTCTTCCATGTGAAAGGATGAAAATCCCTTGCAGATGGCGGTGATACTTTCCTGTTGAAAGGCGTCAGGTGTATATGCCACAGGTTGGGTCCCACCCAGATCGGATATTTTTAAAGGAGACCATACCGCACCCCTTCCATGACGCCAGATCGGAGTGCGGGATAAGGCTTGGGGCTCTTTCCCCTGGGGGATACGGCGTGAGGTCCTGATAAAATTTTTTATGCGATTCATGGTGTTGCTTCGACCCTGGTACACAGACAGCCCCAAATGGTTCTGGTATATAATAAGGGGCGTGATGCCAACCTCTTCGGGGGCGCCACGGTCAAGGTTTTCTTCACTCACGGTCAGGTGCATGGCCTTTGCCATGGTTCGGATTTCCGGAAGAACAGATTGACGGAAATGACGGTTGACCTCTGAGTTTCCCGAGTTCATGAACACAATCAGCCGTTCTTCTATGTTGCTTTGTCCCTGGGCTGGCAGGCCCAAGGACAAAGAAAACAGGCATAAGAAAATAAACACGGCGCGTTTTATGTGTGTCAGGTGAAGCATTCCCAAGGTTTCTCCCTTTAAGGTCGATGGGCTCCGGCCAGATTAATGACCAGTGAAATGGTGTCACTGACCAGCGTTTCCGGCGTTCCCGGATTGAGGTTGAAATCCTTCCGGCTGATCTGGAGATTGGACCTCAACACAACAAGATCCCCATTATCATTGGGGTTTCTGTCTTTGAGCTGTCCAGGGAAAAAGGTCAGGGATATGGGGGCAGACACTTTTTTTGTCACACCGGCGATTGAAAGGTTTCCTTCCACAATCACCTGGTATTTTGTCGGGGTCATGGTACCCATGGACACGGTTTGCAAAAATTCGAATGTGATCATGGGGTTTTTCTCGGCATCCAGCCATTTGGATGACTGCAGAACCTTGGTCATGGTGCTGTTGGTCATGGTGACACCGTTTGTGGGGACGGAAATTTTGCCGGATACTATTTTTGACGTATCCGTATCAATGGTGACGGTTCCCTGGGTGGGGCTTGCAAATCCGACATTGGGCTCAAACGCTCCATCAAGAACAATGGATATGGCATTGACCCCTTTGGGATCCGAAAAATCGTAACTCGCTGTTTTTGCATTTACAGTTCCTGCGAATACAAGTAAAGTAAGACAAGCTGCACATATGAATCTCTGAAACATAAGTCCTCTCCTTGTTTAATCTGTTGTGTTTCCATGATCATGCGGTCTGGAATCGTGCATGTGACGGTTTTAAGGCGATATATCATGACGTTGTGGGTGCTCATAAAATATGAGTAGATATCATAACCAATTTTTCTTCATTTGAAAATCACAATTTTCACCAGGCGGTTTTATCCGGTCCTCCTGCCTGGCCAACCTGTCTTTAATAAAGGAGTCAAGTCATGGATCTAAACATCGTCGGTATTTCGGGAAGCCCGGTTCGAAATGGGAATACGGACAGTTTTCTTGATTACATGCTCACCTATTCTAAAAATTACGATGCCAAAGCCCAGGCCGTGTACCTTTCTGAATTGGAGATTTCTGATTGTGTGCATTGCAATTTCTGTATTTCAAAACAAAAGAAAAATAAGTATTGTACCCATGATGATGATGCCCAGTTGGTGTTTGAAATGGTCGAAAAAGCCGATATTCTGATTCTGGCCAGTCCGGTCCATTTTATGCGGACCAGTTCACTTTTGGCGTCGTTCATCGACAGGCTCAGGGTTTTTGTGTTCGGAAATGTAGCCGGGGGCAGACTTAAAAATAAACTGGGCGTGAGCGCAGCCGTGGCCTGGGCACGTCATGGCGGTCTTGAAACCACCCATTTGTCACATATCTACGCCTTCATGACATTGGAGATGATTCCGGTCAGCGCACGGAAATGCATCAGCCCCATGGGGGCCTCGGCCATGTCAGGCGCCGCTGGACAGCGAACCGCAAAACCCGATCAAAAGTCAGGGATAAAGCTGGACAAGGCCGGGCTCCATTCGGCCCAGGTCATAGTCGACAGGGCCGTTGAACTTGCAAACCTTATGAAGCCTAAGCTGGGCTAGGAGCGTTCAATTTCTGCACCATGTAAATGAGAGAGGGGATATTGTGCAATTTGAAAGTTTAAGTTGCAAATTACACCAATTGAATGTATTTTTAGTTTTATGAAACTTATCAGACGTACAATTGAACCCATCGTCCGGTCTCTGGCGACCCAATATCCGGTTGTCACCATCACGGGTCCGCGTCAGAGCGGCAAGACAACACTCTGTAAAACGGTTTTTCCAAACAAACCCTATGTGAATCTGGAGTCACCGGATACCCGTCAATTTGCCATTGATGATCCCAGGGGTTTTCTTGCTCAATTTCCCCATGGGGCTGTTATCGATGAAATACAAAGAGCTCCTGATCTGACATCCTATCTCCAACCCATGATTGATGAAGATCAACGAGAGGGTCAATTTATATTGACCGGAAGCCAGCAATTCGAAATGGGAACTGCCATTAATCAGTCTCTTGCCGGCCGCACGGCCTTGGTCAAATTGCTCCCCTTTTCGTTGGATGAAATTCAATCCGGATATTCTCAAAAGGATGTGGATGACTTCCTCTATTATGGATTCTATCCACGGATCTGGGATAAGGGGCTTGATCCCACACAGGCCCTGGGTGACTACTATGAAACCTATGTTGAAAGGGATTTGCGGCAGCTTATCACCATCAAGGATTTGAACCTTTTTCAGCGCTTCATTACCTTGTGCGCCGGTCGCATCGGCCAACTGCTCAATGTCAGTTCTTTGGCCAATGATACAGGGATTTCCCATACAACGGCTTCAAACTGGCTTTCTGTTTTGGAAGCGAGTTATATTATTTTTCTTTTGCAACCGTATCATGGAAATATCTCAAAACGTCTGGTCAAGTCGCCGAAACTTTATTTTTTTGATGTGGGACTGGCGTCATTTCTGCTTGGAATTGAAAGTAAAACCCAGATTTCAAGAGATCCCTTAAGGGGCCATCTGTTCGAAAACATGGTCATTGCCGAAGCCTTTAAATTTAGATTTAACCGTGGCAAACGAAGCAATATCTATTTTTACAGAGACAGCAAGGGCAATGAGGTGGATCTGGTTTTTTCCTATGCATCCGATCTTTTTCCCATAGAAATCAAGTCGGGTATGACCCTGACACGGGATTATTTCAAGGGATTGAATCATTTTAAAGGGTTGTATGAAAACCGCATGCCCAAGGGAAGCGGTCTGGTTTATGGTGGGGATGAGCAGCAAAACCGTTCGGATGTATCCATCGTTCCTTTCAGCCGTGTGAATGATCTGTACGGAAGCTGGGGTTAGCAAGGGGGAATATCCCCGCAGGGTCTGCGGGGATATTGTATGGTTCACTTATGATCAGGATTTCATTTTAGCCAGGATGTGGGTGTTTTGTCGATGGTGGTGATGATGTCGGCCAGGGCACAGGCCACGGGAACCAGCTGGTCCTTTGCCACCAGATCCATGGTGTCGATGATGTCGTAAAGGTACAATGGGGCACTGATCAGGCTGACAATGGGGATGTCGATTTCATGGTAGTAAAGGGCGTCCGACTCCATTTCATCGTCGCCCCAGGGAATCACCAGGGTCCGCTTGAGCCCGTTTGCAAGGACGGCATTTGTCGAGATCAGTGACAGATACGTGTTGGTGGCAAGGACACCTGTCAGGTTGTTCCGGCCGGTTTTCACAATCCGCCCGTCCACTTCTTCCACTTCAAGGCCGATATGCTCCACGCAGACATCGGCCACTACCCGGGGCAAAAGATCCTCCATATGTTTTTCCAGAAAGACCTGGTGACCCATGTAATTGTAAAAATGGCCGGTGGATGAGAGAAACATCAGGGTCCGGTTCAGCTTGGGAGCATTGTCCCTGCCAAAATATTTGGCCAGGGCCAGGACTTCCGCTGTGCCTGAGCCATCTTCCACCGCCCCCTCAAATACTGAGTCATGGTGGGAATGAACCATGATAATTTCTTCTTTTTTTCCGGGGATAAAACCGATGATATTGGCTGTTTCTCCTGGCTCCATGGAACCGGTTAAAAAGAGGTCGGCCTGGGGACTTTCCTGGTCTGCCATGATCTGCAACAATTGCTCACCGTCACTCCGGGAAAGCCAGAGCCCTGGAATGGTTCTTTCAAACAGAGGCTTGGACGGATTGTCAACCGGACCGTAATAGGTATTCCGATCAAAATAATCCGCGAGAATACCCACAAATCCCGCGGCTTGGTTAAACATAGCCAGGTTGTAGGCCTCCCAGTTGGTAAAGTACCAGCTGGCGGCTTCTATGATGGGAATCCCGAATAAATCAAATGATCCGAATCGCATATCCACCACAACGATTTTTCCGGCAACATCGGCAGTAAGATAATCTTCCTCGCTGCCTTCTCCAAGGTAGACCAGCTCAGCTGAAATGCCGTCAGGTGGTGTGAAGGCAGAGTAGGGCATGTAAAAGCAGGGGATGGATTGCTCATTGATCGAAAGACTGTACGTTTGTGCGTCCCATACGACGATCTCAAAAGATTCCTGCTGGATATCGGAAAGACCGAATCCTGCGAATTTGTCCATGATGTACTGTTCAGCCTTCAACTCGGCTTCGGTGCCTGGGCGCCGGTATCCAAATGAAACCAGATCCTCAATAAAGGATACGATTTCATCCTGGGAAAAAACATCCTTGTCATCGCTGTCGCAGGCCAAAAGAGAAAATACCAGAGCCACGACAATAAAAAATTTGGGGAAAATGAATCTGTTCATAAGGCATCTCCTTTCAATAAAAAGTGACGGTGTGTGTTTCCCTCTGTTCGGGCAGGCACAAATATCTTTTTCTTGAATCTGTTGATGATACCTATGATAGGTTTAAATGAAGATATAAAGTGTAATACGATAGCACACTCAATTAGAAATTGGCAATCCCAATAATGTTAAATTATTTAGATGAATTGGTTTTGTCAGATTTCGTTGGAATGCTATTGGATGTAGGTTATCCAAATCGTTCAATGAAGGGGCACAGTGCTCCGTGCCCGGATATAGGTCGATACTCATAAATTTCTTCTCACAAAGCCACAAAGATCACAAAGAAATAAAACTTATATTCTATGCCATTAGCCCTTCTCCCTGCTTTTTGGTTGTGGCCTTGCCGCGTTGTTCTCTTAATCCTTTTTCTCACCTTTTTTCAACAAGGCTTCCAGAGCCGCAAAGGGTTTGTTGTCAAAGGAGGTATCTTTGCCTGGGGCCTCGGAAGATGATCCGTCGTACCATTCGGCGACCTGATCACGGGAATGTTCATTGTCATGGCAATACAGGCAGAGAAGTTCCCAATTGGAGCCGTCGGGCGGGTTGTTGTCGTGGTTGTGGTCTTTGTGGTGAACCGTGAGTTCCTTCAGTCTTTTCCCGTCAAATTCACGGGCGCATTTGGCGCAGATCCAGGGGTATATCTTAAGGGCCCGCTCCCTGTAAGTTTTTTCTTTTTCTCGGGATTCTGCAAGCAACTGCTGCAGCTTGCCGGGTTGGGGTGGTTTTTTATTGGATGACATAAGGTTATTTCCTTTGCTTAGTGTTTGATGGCGTCGTCAAAAGGCCTATATGCAGCGTTATAGTGTTTGGACTACGGACCCTTTCCCATAGCCATCTGCCGACTTTTTACGAGCTCATCAATGTTTGAGTAGGCAAATGCTCCGTGTTTTAATCTAAGGTATTGGCTGCGTCATGAATCATGTCGTCAATGTTTTGGATCGCATGGTTAAGTTCTGTCATATCCCGGCACCATGTTCCCAGGGATTGCAAAATAGGATCACATGGGGGAATGGTACAACCAAGTTGTTCGTAATCAATGGTTTCTCGTGGATAAAGATCGTCTTTAAAAAAATAGTTACCCATCCGATTAAACGGCTTTTTTCTGTATGGCCATGTGGTTTTCAGGTTCAGAAAGCGATTCACGGATTCCTGGAAAACGGTGTTGTTCTGTACCTCTTCGAAGACCAGTTCATGGCCCAGGAGTTTTTCAATCATGCCGAAATAAGTCCCAAGGCATCGGTTTTCAGTAAGGGCAAGGCCGAATATGTACCAGTTATCCACACAGGCCCTGAGGATTTTTTTGTACCGGGCAGGCAGCTCATGGCAGGTGGGGCAGAAATAGCTGGCGCAGGCAAACCCGCCCCAGTGGCTCAAGCCTCTGTGATCCGTGTTTTTATTATTTTTCCCCAGGGGATGCAAAAGGCAACCGGGCCTGTTCCTGTTATTGCCCACCAGGCCCAGATAGGGGCAGTGGTGGAATTCCGGATAAGGCCTCTCCTGGTTTTCCTGGTTTTCGATGGTAAGGGCAAACGCTGAAAGGGAATCAAAGTCTCTGGGTGTTTGGTCGAACAAATCGGTTCTGTTTTCAAGCAGAGCCGAGAGGTTCTCATGGGATGGATCAGCGACATTATACAGCCCACAGCAGGCACCGCAAGAAATACTGTCACTGATCTGGCAGAGGTAAACACCCCCTGGAATTTGTGTTTCGTCGAGATCCACCTGTTCTCTCCCCATGGGTTGATCGTTCAACCCGCCTTGAAAGCATAAAAAAACACCTTATCATAACCCGGCCGCTCACTGCAATTTCAAACAAACGGACCGGGCATGAATGTTGAAAAAACGGTGTTCCTTATACGGGCATTCGAATATTTTATGCTTGAATTTTAAATGGTTTTGTAAAATTATAGGAGTTAACCGCTTCCATTTTTGATGAGCTCGTAAAAAGTGGACAGATAGATGGCTATGGAAAAAGGTCCATAGGCAAGGCATAGTGTTTGGCCGGGCGTGAAGGCATACTTGGTCGTATGTCGAACGTCCGGCCAAACACTAT
>Ga0180007_10001485_pt1 | contig 31775 bp, 28 predicted proteins | sample MM_PC_MetaG_FD_121122 | JGI IMG/M metagenome (GOLD analysis project Ga0180007, IMG submission 121122) | Groundwater microbial communities from the Aspo Hard Rock Laboratory (HRL) deep subsurface site, Sweden - MM_PC_MetaG | ecosystem: Environmental > Aquatic > Deep subsurface > Groundwater... | reverse complement strand
GCTGGTCAAACCGGTTCAGGTGGCGTGAAAGAGAGAAGGAGGGCTCCACCGGGCAATGCGGTTCGGAGCAAAGTCGGAAATTTGCGCGGCGAGTTGAAGGGACGGCCCTTGACATCTGAGCAGGGCATGGCTAAACACTCCTGAACGAACGATCAGTAAGCACACGTGGAGGCTTTATGACGAAAGCAGAAATCCCGAACACCATACTGGGAGAAGCCTCAAGCCAGTTTGCGGCGCAGGGCTATAGCGCAGTCTCCATGCGCGACATCGCAAAGCAACTGGGGATGACTCCAGCGAATCTCTATTACCATTTCAAGGACAAGGAAGACCTCGTGCGATCCTCCCTCGCGTACGTGTTCGAGGGCAAGATGTGCATGCTCGACGACATCGTTGCCAGATATGACGATCCGCTGAAACGTCTGGAAATGGTCATCACCTGGTTTTCCACGCTCCTTTTCGAGGACGAGATATTTTCGCGCTTGTTGTACCGCGAGTTGTTGGAAAATGATGACGCCCGGATGAAGTTCCTGTCAAACGAGGTGTTTCAGGGGCCGTTCAGCCTGCTGGTCCAGATCATCGGAGACTGTGTGCAGACCGAAGATCCTGCCCTGCTGGTGGTGTCCGTGGTGAGCCTCATAATCGGTCATGTTCAGATCGCAAAGGTGTTCAAGCACCTCAAGGAAAACAAGCCGGAATACAACCAGCCTGAAATGCTTACGCGTCATGTCATGGAGGCGATACTTCGCCTTGCCAAGCCGGTTGACGCAGGGAGGACAGCGTAAGATGCGTCATTTTGCAACGCCGAACATCATCCTGCTTGGCCTGCTGTCACTGCCATGTTTGGCGATGCTGGCCGGATGCCACACGGGTGAAAGCAAGGAGGAGACCAGAACGTCCCCTTTGCCTCTGACGACAGAGCCGGTCTCCACCGCTGCATTTCCCAGAACCTGCGATCTGCCGGGCACGATCATTTCTGACGATCGTTTCCAGCTTTCTTCGCGCGTCGTTGGCTTCATCCGACGGCTTGATGTGCGGGAAGGGCAGCGTGTCTCCAAGGGGCAACTGCTGGTGCAGATCGATCCCGTCGAAGTCGAGCAGGCCATCAAGCAGGGGCATGCCTCGGTCCAGGCCGCCGGAAAGGACCTTGAAGACGCCGCCATTGATGTCGAAAAGTTCGAGAAGCTCGCCAAAACCGGCGCCATCGCCACGGAGGCGTACCGCAAGGCGAAGGTGCGTCGCGACATTGCCGAATCTACGCTGGCCAAGGCCAAGGCGGGTTTGGTCGGCATCAAGTCGCAGAGCGCCTACACCGAGATACGCAGCCCAGTGGATGGCGTCGTCATCACCCGCCACAAGCAGAGCGGCGACCTGACGGTCACCGGAGCCCCAATTCTCACGGTGGAGTCGCGGCGCACGCTGCTTTTCCAGGTGTACGTCCCGGAGAGCCAGATCAGGGAGATGGCGGTCGGCATGTCGGCGACCTTGCGGATAGACGCAATGCCGGAGCGCAGTTTCGAGGGCGCGATCCAGCGGATAGTGCCCTCCGGGGACCCGGTGACAAGGAGGTACGAGGTTGACGTGACCGTGCCGACCGACCCCGGCCTGCTGCCCGGAATGTTCGGAAGGGCCGAGATCGGCCTCGGCAAAGCTCTGGTCCTGGCCATCCCCAGTGCTGCGCGTGTTCAGCGTGGCGGGCTGGGCGGCGTCTTCGTGGTGGATCAGGGAAATGTCGCCCGCTTCCGGTGGCTGCGGTTCGGGCGCGAATGGAACGGCCTTGTCGAGGTTACGGCCGGCCTTTCGGAAGGTGAGCGAATCGTGGCGGCGGTCGACCAGCGCGTCAAGGATGGCGTCCCCGTCGCGCAGGGTCCGTCCGGGAGCAAGTGATGAGCAAGCCACGCCTCAACTTTGCGGGTCTTCTCGCGCATACGTTCATCACCAACAAGCTGACGGTCGTCATCATCATCGCCATCGCCTTGGCGGGAGTCACGGCCCTGCTGCTGACCCCCCGCGAGGAGATCCCACAGATCGTAGTGCCTGGCGCCCAGGTGTCCGTCGTCTTGCCCGGGGCATCTCCCAAGGAGGTCGAAGAGCTTGTCGTCACCCCCCTTGAAGGGATCGTAAGCGAGTTGACGGGGGTCGACCATACCTACGGGACGGCAATGAACTCCTTCGGCGCCGTCGTCGTGGAATTCAAGCCTGGTCAGCCCAAGGAGCAGTCGCTGGTCAAGTTCTATGACCGGATCGTGTCCAATCGCAGCCGTCTGCCAGCGGACGCCGAGTTGCTGCAGGTGCGCTCCATCGATGTGGATGACGTGCCCATCGTCATGCTGACCCTCGCTTCCCCGTCAATGGACGATTACGCCCTGAAGCGGCTTGGAGACAGACTGGCGGAACGACTGCGCAGCATCCCCAATGTTTCGGTCGTGAGCGTGCGCGGCGGCAGAAACCGCGAGATCGGCATTGAGCTGGATCCGGAGCGCCTCCAGGCCTTTGGCGTCACCCTCGGCCAACTCTACGCAGCCTTCGGCTCCAGCAACCTGTCCATTCCCTTGCGGGGCGTGGCCCGTGGGCAGGAGATGGAAAGCGTGAAAATTGAAGGCTTCTTCTCCTCGGCGGAAGACGTTGGAAACCAAGTCGTCAGCGTGCATGACGGGCGTCCGATCTATGTCCGGGACATCGCCACGGTCACGGATGGGCCACGAAAGGAGATAGGGCAGTCCAGCCGCTTCGCCTTCGGGCCGGCGGACGCCCGCTCACGTACGCTTGGTAGCGGCGACATGCCTGCGGTCACCGTCGCCGTCGCCAAAAAGAAGGGCTCAAACGCGGTCCTGGTGGCGGACGCCGTCGTAGAGCGCGTTGACCGCATGCGGGCGGATTTCGTTCCCTCTGGAGTCGAGGTGGTCGTGACCCGCAATGACGGACAGAAGGCCAACGACGCCGTCAATACGCTGGTCGAGCACCTTGGCATCGCGGTGGGCACCGTAGGCCTGATCCTGGCCCTGTTTCTCGGCTGGCGGGAGTCGCTCATCGTCTGCTGCACCATCCCTCTGGTGCTCTTCACCGCACTGGTGGCGGACCAGATAGGCGGCGTGACCATCAACCGCATCACGCTCTACGGCCTCATCCTGTCGCTTGGCCTGCTGGTGGACGCAGCCATCGTGGTCATCGAGAACATCCACCGCCACTATTCAGGAGACGCGAACGACGACAAGGTCAGGATCACCGTGATGGCGACCAATGAAATAGGCAATGCGACCAATCTTGCCACGTTCGCCGTCATGCTGGTCTTCGGATCAATGGTCCTCCTGTCTGGCATGGCCGGGCAGTACTTCTTCCCGGTCACGTTCAACCTGCCCATCATCATGATCGCCTCCGCGGTGATCGCCTACATCGTCACTCCCTGGGCCGCCAACCGTTGGCTCCCGTTCGCGCGTGGCCAGGGCGGGCATGAGGTGCGCCAGGGCTTCCTCGAACGCCATTACCTGCGGCTTATCACGCCTTTGCAAGAGAGGCGCGATGCTCGCGTCATCCTCGCCGTGGTCGTGATGTCCTGCCTGATCTTGTCAGTGCTTCAAGGCGGGTGGCAGTTCATATTCCCTCCCGGGCAGAGCGGCCGAGTGTCCTCAGCTGGCGTGGCGCTGGGCTTCCTGCCGAAGGACAACAAGAACTCGTTCCTCGTCATTGCGGATATGCCGGAGAACTCCCCTGTGGAGGAGACCAACAGACTGGTGCGCGACATTGAGCAGGTGCTGCTGCGCAACCCCAACGTGACGAATTGTTTGAGTTGGCTTGGTCAAGCCGGCGTGGTGGACACGAATACGCTGAAGAAGGGGACGTCGGAGCGCTCGGGCGATTATGTGGGCGAAATTCTGGTGAATCTGACCAACAAACATGACCGAAGCGCCAGTTCCATCGAGATTGTCCAGGCGCTCCGCAAGGAGATCGATCCTGTCCGCCTCCGCTATCCCGGGGCCAAGGTCCGCCTGGTGGAGGATCCTCCCGGCCCTCCCATGCGCGCCACGGTACTGGCCGAGATTCACGGTCCCGATCTCGACGGGTTGAGAACCCTGGCCGCTGAAGTCGAGCAGGCTTTTGCCAAGACTTACGACATGGTCGACATCAGCAACTCGGAACCTGTGGACGTGATTGAGCACCGCATTGTCGTGGACAAAGAAAAGGCCGCCCTTTCCGGCGTCTCCACGCAGCAGATCGCCCAGGCCCTGCGTCTGGTCTATGGCGGCAATGTCGTCAGCCGCGCGCATCCGGATGATGAGAAGAATCCGGTCGATGTCCGGGCCTTCGTCCCCAGGCGCCACGAAGTCGATCCAACCCGGCTCGACCGGATATTCATCGACGGCCCCCAGGGGCGCTCCGTCCCGCTCTCGGGACTCGTCAAGGTCGAGCGGGGCAATGTGGACCGCCCGATCCAGCACAAGGACAACGAGCGCGTGACTTTTGTTGGCGGCGAACTCGCCCGGGCGGTGCCTCTCTATTCGGTGATCGACCTCACCAGGCGGTTGTGGGGGATGAGCACTCCCGATGGAGGCCGCCTCACGATAGGAAACCTGACCATCTGGCCGCAGGCCCCGGATGTCACCGAAGGATACCAGCTCCTGTGGGACGGGGAAATGCGGCTGACACTCGACATCTATCGGGACATGCTCATGGCCCTTGCGTCCGCGCTGACCCTGGTCTTCCTCCTGCTGGTCTCATACTACCGGTCCTTTCTCCTTCCGATGATCGTCATGTCCGCAGTGCCGCTGGGGCTGATCGGGATATTCCCCGGCCATTGGATCCTGGGGGTGGATTTCTCGGCAGCCTCCATTGTCGGCATCATCGGTTTGGCTGGCATCGTGGTCCGGAACTCGTTGCTCATCGTGGACTTCGTCCGTGACAACATCTCACAGGGCATGCCGCTTGAGGAAGCCGTGAAGAACGCGGGCACCGTGCGCCTGCGCCCCATTCTGTTGACCACTTTGGCTGTCGTGCTGGGCAGCATCGTCATGGTGCCGGACCCGGTATTCGGCGGTCTGGCCATCTCGTTGATCTTCGGATCCGTGGTGTCGGCGGCGTTCACCGTGTTTGTCGTGCCGACCCTTTTCTACATGGATGCGTTGCGTCGCAGGCGGATACGTGAGCGCAAGAACGCCGAGCAGGGATAAGCGCCTTGCTGTCGGCTACACGGGTAGAGTCCGCGCGAGATCATTGCAGCAGCGGACGGGATGTACGGCATGCAACGCGAAGAGGGCATATGGAAGTTCAGCGCAGCAAAGGTTCCAGAATGCTGACTGACGGACATGACGCCCATCGCGGGACGGCGCTCATGCTCAAGGAAGAGGACGAGTGGCGCAGAATCTTCGGCAGGATCTCCGAGATCCGCGCGGCGCAGTCGGACCGTGGGATGTCCGACTGCGCCGGGAAAGCCTCCGCACATTACTGTGACCAGGGGGCCTGCGTTTACCATGCGGAGTGCCTGAGCATCTCGGTTCTGATTTCGCAGTCGTTCCCTTGATAAGGCGACATGATCGCATAAATTTTATTTTGGTGATGATGCTGTGAGAGTGACACTGTAAAGGTCAATCTCTTGATTCAGAACATAGGAAGAAGTTGAGTTGACGCCTTGTATCGATGCTATGATTCCCATGTATATGCAAGAGTTTTACGGGGAAAATTAAGCAGCATCAAACACTCGACAACGAAGCAGGCACAAAATGACAACGCAAACCGACATCGACACGAAGAAGCGACTTCTGCAGGCCGGAACGGTTGTTTTCGCAAGACGTGGTCTTGAAGATGCGACCGTACGTGAGATTTGCGAACGCGCATCCGCAAATGTCGCGGCCATAAGCTATCACTACGGTGGCAAAGATCTACTCTATATCTCTGTACTGCAGCACTATCTGGAACAGCAAAGGCAACGCAATCCACCTGACTTGGGTGTTACGCAAGAAAGTCCACCTGAAATGCGGCTCCGCGCGTTTGTCAAGAGCTTTCTGATGCAAACGGTTGGAGATGGCGACCCTGTAAACGAATACCTGGGGAAGCTTATACTGCGCGAACTTATGCTTCCATCATTTTATTTTGAAGAAGTGTTCGAACGGCAGTGCCGTCCGGTGTATGAACTCCTTTTGACCATTTTACGGCAAATGCTGCCAGAGTCCGACGAGGTGACGATTACCCGTTGCGCTTCGAGTGTCATCGGACAATGCGTGCTGTTTGATTTTGGCCGAGAAGCCATCCCTTTGCTGACGCCCGAGCTGGCCCTCAACGCCAGTAACCTCGATTGTGTAGCTGATTTTATAGTTCAGTTTAGCACAAGGGGGGTCCTGGGGTTGAAGTCGGAACATAAGCAGTGCGACAATCATGAATGACGCTCCCGCTCCGCGAATGATGCCCAATTGGGTTGTTCACGAGCCTGCCAGCCTTTGCAACAACGATGAGGTTCTCGAATGCGATTTTCGCTCGGAATGACCGCCGTAATCTGTCTGGCCAGTACGTTGGCTGCTTGCACCATGGCTCCGAAGTACGAGCGCCCCTCTCCTCAATTGCGTTCAGACTGGGGGGCAGGGGGCGTGCCGCAAGCCCAGGCCAATGCGACGCAGCCGGGGTGGCGGGATGTCATTGAGGACTCGTCCACTCGACATCTCGTGGAGTTGGCCTTGGTCAACAACCGCGATCTTCGCATGGCCGCGTTGAGGATAGAGAAGGCGCAGGCCCAGTATCAGATCCAGCGCGCTGACCTCTTTCCGAAGATTGACGCCGGAGGAGGCGCCAACATGCAGCGCGCGCCGGCGAGTCTCTCCCCCACTGGCCTTCCCATGACCACGCGCGCATACAGCGTCGGACTCGGGTTCAGCGCATTCGAGCTGGACTTCTTCGGCCGCATACAGAGTCTCAGGGGCGCCGCCCTGGAGCAGTTCCTGGCCACCGAAGCCTCGCACCGGAGTGCGGAATTGAGTCTCGTGGCGCAGGTCGCCACGGGCTACTTCGCCCTTGCTGCCAATCGTGAGCATTTGAAGTTGGCAAAGGATATCCTGCAAACGGAGCGGGCCTCATACGAGCTCGTCCGGCAACGGTACGAACTCGGCACGGTCAGCAGACTGGACTTGAGCCAGGCCCAGACCACAGTGGATACGGCTCGGGTGTTCGTGGCTGTCTACGCCGCCCAGGTGACCGCGGACGAAAACATTCTGGAACTGCTTGTTGGAATGCCTCTGTCCCCGGAACTCTTGCCTGCCCAGTCGCTGGCGGACATCGCCCCGCTGCGACCCGTGCCTGCCGGATTGCCTTCAGAGGTGTTGACGCGCAGGCCGGACGTGCTGGCGGCCGAACACCAGCTCAAGGCAGCCAATGCCAATATCGGCGCGGCTCGGGCCATGCATTTCCCTATCATCAGTCTGACAGGCTCCTACGGAACGGCGAGCAACGAGGTCCGGGATCTGTTCCGAAACGGCTTTCAGGCGTGGAGCTTCATTCCGCAGGTGGCCCTCCCGATCTTCCACGCAGGGGCCATCAGCGCTGGCGTAAAAGCCGCCGAAGCCGACAAGGCCATCATGGTGGCGCAGTATGAGAAGACAGTCCAGGCGGCGTTCCGCGAAGTGTCCGACAGTTTGGCTCAGGAGGCGTCCCTGACCGACCAGGTGGAGGCCCTTGCATCATTGTCCAACGCCACCGGAGAGGCATCCGAGCTGACAAACCAGCTGTACGAGACCGGGATCAGCAGCTACCTATCTCGGCTCGATGCGCAGCGCGCGCATGCAACGACACGGCAAAACCTCATCAGCGCTCATATGGCGCGTCTAGCCAACACTCTGACGCTCTACAAAGCGTTGGGCGGCGCCTGGACCAGCGAATGAGGTTGCGAAGAGCGGGAAGTGTCGAGTGGTGCCGGTGTTGCGTCAGTTTGCCTTGATCGACACAGCGTTGCTGGTGTGGTCCACGCATCGGCTGTTGTTCCGGCGCCTGGTAGGCATGGCGGTTCTCGATGACTTCTGGCCCGCCGCGGCAGACCTGCACTGCGTATGCTCTGCAAGCTCTTCCCATGGCCGACCTGCGAAACCTGTGCGCGCAATATTTCAGCAGTGACATAGATGAATTGCCTATACAATTTGGGGTGTTCAAGCCAAACACGCCGCCTGATGCCCGGATTGATCCGGTGTACCCGCCCAAACAGACCCGGCTCCCGGAAGCGGGCACCGGAGCCCTTGGTGGCTGAACAAAGGCAGGAGCAGCGGCTGAACGCAATCTCCGGGATGCCGGTCCGCATGCAATGACCAAAGCCAAGAAGGATCGTTATGAATTTTGATCAGGAAGGCACTGCCGCATTGAAGAGCGCAAGAATCGAACGCCTGGCGGCGCAGAGCCGCCACACGCCGCGCTGCCGTATTCTCGGCCTGGGCGGCTACCTGCCGGAGAGCGTGCTCTCCAACGACGAACTGGGGCGAATTTTCAACCTGCCGGACGACTGGATCTTCAGCCGGACGGGAATCCGCGAACGGCGTATCCTCGCGCCCGGACAGGACACCTCGGACATGGCGCTCGTGGCAGCGCGCGCCGCCATCGCTGACGCGGGCATCGCCGCGGACCAGATCACCCACATCCTGCTGGCCAGTTGCGCGCCGGATGGGCTCATTCCCAACACGGCCTGCACCCTGGAACGCAAGCTCGGCCTGACGGGCCTCATGGCCATGGATTTCAACGTGGCCTGCTCCGGCTTCCTGTACGGCCTGTACCTGGCCCGTGCAATTTTGTCGCTTGAGCCGCAGGCCAAGATTCTGCTGGTCACGGCAGAGGCCATGTCGCGAATCTGCGACGCTCAAAGCCGCAATGTGCGCATTCTCTTCGGCGATGGCGCGGGGGCCGCAGTCATCGGCGGAGGTGAAGGCCCCGGAGCCTCAGTAGAAGATGTGCTGCTTTCCTCAGACGGCACCCACGGCGAGATTCTGGCCGCCAACGGAGCGGGCAGTCGTGCAGCTTACGCATCGCCCGACGATCCTGTCGGCGATGGCTACTTCCTGCGCATGAACGGCCGCGAGGTGTTCAAGCACGCGGTCTGCAACATGACCGAGGTCTGCCAGTCGCTCTTGGTCCGCAACGGTTTGCGCCCGGAAGACATCGACCTCTTTGTGCCGCATCAGGCGAACCTCCGCATCATTGAGGCTGTGGGCCAGCGCCTGGGAATCCCTGCCGAGAATACCCACCGGTACATAGAGCATTGCGGCAACACCTCCAGCGCATCCATTCCGCTGGCCCTGGAGGACGCTGCGCGGCAAAAGCGACTGCACCCCGGCGACTGCATTCTTCTGGCCAGCTTCGGCGCAGGCTTCACCTGGGGATCGGCCCTGCTGCGCGGCTAGTTTCCGTCTCTGCGAGGGTGACACTGCCCCAGTGCCATGCCGCAGTGAGCGGGTAGTCCGCGCTGTTGCCGAAGCTCGGGGCGGCGAAAGAGGCGCGCTGCGGTTGGTCAAGTCGGTGCAGGTCGCGTGAAAATGTAGTGCAACGATGTAGTGCAACAACGAAAAAGGGCTTGCGAAGCGATTCGCAAGCCCTTGATCTATCGGTGGTGGAGCTGGAGGGAATTGAACCCACGGTCGCTTGAATGCCACCCAACGGGTGACCGGCATAAGCGCTGAAATTGTTGATCATTTGTGACATCCTCACTGCGGGATCAGATCTTTCTGGGACATTTAGCGTGCAGATTTGTGGTGCAAAGGTGACCGTGCCTCCCCCGCAGGCGCATCTGTGCCAATTCACACCGGCTTGGACTTCTCCATCCCCGGGAGGCGATACGGAGGGGCAAACATCAATCTGGAATTATAAAGACAAAATTTTTCATTCATTAATCCTTGACGGCTTGCGGGCCGAGAAGTAAACAGCATCTCAAAGTTGGTTTGAATCCATGTTTTGCGCGGAGTGCGTCATGGCGGAAGACAACAGCACCCGGGAGAGGCTCCTGAAAGAAGCGCGCACAGTGTTTGCGGAGTTGGGCCTGAAAAACGCCACCATCCGCGACATCTGCACCAGGGCCGAGGCCAACGTCGCCGCCGTGAGCTACCATTTCGGCGGCAAGGAGCGGCTCTACATAGCCGTGCTTCGGGACTACATCGAGCGGGAGAACAGGCGGCATCCGCGGGACCAGGGCGTGACACCGGAAAGCCCGCCACAGGAACGCCTGCGGGTCTATGTGCGCAGCATCCTGCTCCAGACCCTGGACGGTGGGGACGCCGCCGACGAGCGCCTCAGCAGGCAGCTCACCCAGGAGTTCATCGAGCCGTCACAGCATTTCGGCGAGATTTTCGAGCAGTTCTGCCGACCGGCGCACAGGCTGCTGCTGGATATCGTCGGGAAGCTGCTGCCCGAGGCGGACGATCTGACGGTCTCCCGATGCGCCTCCAGCATCTTTGGGCAATGCGTGCTGTTCGATTTCGCCAAGGAGGCCCTCTCCCGCATGAGCCCGGAGTCGGCGCTCAAGCCCAGTAACGTCGAGCAGATCACGGAGTTCATTATGCAGTTCTCGTTGGGCGGCATCTCGCGCTTGCGCGCTGCCCAGGCCCAGCTGCGCCCGCCCGTGACGCCCAGCCCAATGCGCAGTGAAGGAGACACGTGATGCTTTCGAAGTTTTTTCTGAACCGGCCGGTCTTCGCCTGGGTCATCGCCATCATCATGATGACGGTCGGCGCGCTGGCCATCCATAAGATGGCCATCTCCCAGTACCCACCCATCGCCCCGCCCTCCATCGCCATTGACTCCTTCTTCCCGGGGGCCTCGGCCGAGACCGTGGAGAACACGGTGACCCAGATCATTGAACAGAAGATGACCGGCCTGGACAACATGCTCTACCTGTCCGGGACCAGTTCCTCCTCCGGCGCGTCCCGCATCGAGATGACCTTCGCACCCGGGACCGACCCCGACGTGGCCTGGTCGAAGGTGCAGAACAAGCTGCAGCTGGCCATGGCCAGCCTCCCGGACACGGTGCAGCGTTCCGGCGTCAAGGTCAGCAAGTCCACGCGCAACTACCTGATCATCATCGGCCTGATCTCCGAAGACGGCCGCATGAACGGCGAGGACCTGCGGGACTATGCCCAGTCCAAGCTGGAGAAAATCCTATCCCGTGTGCCGGGCGTGGGCGAGGTGGAGAACTTCGGCAGCCAGTACGCCATGCGGGTCTGGATCAACCCCGACCACCTGAACAGTTTCGGCCTGACCATGGCGGACGTCACCGCAGCCCTCAACGCATACAACGTCGAGGTCTCCGCCGGACAGCTGGGCGGCGCGCCGGCCATCAAGGGCCAGCGCCTGAACGCCTCCATCGTGGTGCAGCACCTGCTGCAGACTCCCGAGGAGTTCGCCAACATCCCCATCCGCTCCAATCCCAACGGCTCCGTGGTCCGCATCAAGGATATCGGCCGGGTGGAAATGGGGTCCGAACGCTATGACATCGTGGCCAGCTTCAACGGCAAGCCTTCCGCTGCCATGGCCATCCGGCAGGCCGCCGGGGCCAACGCCCTGGACACCGCCGACGCCGTCAAGAAGAAACTGGCGGAAATGGCCCCCTATTTCCCCGCCGGCATGAAGGTTGTCTACCCCTACGACACCACCCCCTTCACCACGGTGGCCATCGACGAGGTGGCCAAAACCCTGGTCGAGGCGGTGGTGCTCGTCTTCCTGATCATGTACCTGTTCATGGGCAACATCCGGGCCACGCTCATCCCCACCATCGCCGTGCCGGTGGTCCTGCTGGGCACATTCGCGGTCCTCGGCTTCTTCGGGTTCTCCATCAACATGCTGACCATGTTCGCCATGGTCCTGGCCATCGGCCTGCTGGTGGACGACGCCATCGTGGTGGTGGAGAACGTGGAGCGGATCATGGTCGAGGAAGGCCTGCCACCACGGGAGGCTACGGCCAAGTCCATGGACGAGATCACCAGCGCGCTTATCGGCATCGGCCTAGTGCTCTCGGCGGTGTTCGGCCCCATGGCCTTCTTCCAGGGCTCCACCGGCGTCCTCTACCGCCAGTTCTCCGTCACGGTCATCGCCTCCATGCTTTTGTCCGTGGTGGTGGCCCTGATCCTGACCCCGGTGCTGTGCGCCACGCTGCTCAAGCCCGTGCCCATGGGGCACGACGCCTCGGAACACGCCATCTTCTTCATGCGCCCCTTTTTCAGATGGTTCGATCGGGTCTTCACCCGGGCCAGAACCACATATGTGGGGATTGTCGGCCACTCCTTCGCCAAGAGGACGCGCTACCTCGTGCTCTATGCCTTGCTCGTGGCGGTGGTGGGCTTCCTGTACCTGCGCATGCCCACCTCCTACATCCCGGACGAGGACCAGGGCATCCTCATGGTCCAGGCCACGCTTCCCCCGAGCTCGACCCTGGAGCAGACCGAGGAGGTAATGGGCAAAGTCCGGCAGTATTTCATGGAGAATGAGAAGGAGGGCCTGGAGTCCTTCATGGCGGTCGTGGGCACCAGCTTCGGCGGCCAGGGGCAGAATATGGCCTTGGGCTTCGCCAAGCTCAAGGACTGGAAGCTGCGCCAGCGGCCAGACCTTAAGGTCAAGGCCATCGCCGGCAGGGCCATGCGGGCCTTCTCCCAGATAAAAAGCGCCATGGTTTTCGCCTTCCCGCCGCCTCCGGTCATTGAGCTGGGCATGGCCACCGGCTTCGACTTCCAGCTGCTGGACCGGGGCGGCATCGGCCACGAGAAGCTCATGGCCGCGCGCAACCAGATCCTCGGCATGGCCGCCAAGGACCCGCGGCTGGTCAAGGTCCGTCCCAACGGGCTCGACGACATTCCAGAATACCACATAAACGTGGACTGGGACAAGGCGGGCGCGCTTGGCGTTCCCATCACCACCATCCACAATACCTTCTCTGCGGCCTTCGGCAGCGCCTACGTCAACAACTTCATACAGAGCGGCCGGGTCAAGCAAGTATACACCCAGGCGGACGCCCCCTACCGCATGGCCCCGCAAGACCTGGAGAGGCTCTACGTCCGTAACAACACGGACAAGATGGTGCCGTTCTCTTCCTTCGCCGCAGGGCACTGGACCCAGGGTTCGCCCAAGCTGGAGCGTTTCAACGCCTTCCCGTCCATCAACATCTGGGGCGAGCCCGCGCCGGGGCACAGCACCGGCGAGGCCATGTCCGCCATGGAGGAATTCGCAGCCAAGCTGCCCCAGGGCATCGGCTTCGACTGGAGCGGGCTGTCCTACCAGGAGCGCATGTCCACCGCGCAGGGGCCCATGCTCTACGCCTTCTCCATCTTCGTCATCTTCCTGTGCGTGGCCGCTCTTTACGAAAGCTGGACCATCCCCTTCGTCAACCTGCTGATGCTGCCGCTGGGCGTGCTGGGCGCGGTGCTCGCCACCTCGCTGCGGGGCATGCCCAACGACGTCTACTTCCAGATCGGCTTTCTCACCACCCTCGGCCTTTCCACAAAGAACGCCATCCTCATCATCCAGTTCATCAAGGAACGCATGGGCCAAGGCGACGATCTGACCACGGCCACCCTGGGGGCCGTGAAAACGCGGTTCCGGCCTGTGCTCATGACCTCCCTGGCCTTCTTCTTCGGCGTGCTGCCGCTCGCCATCGCCACCGGCGCCGGGGCCGGAGCCATGAACGCGCTGGGCACAGCGGTGTGCGGAGGCATGATCTCCGCAACCTTCATCGACCTGATCTTCATCCCCATGTTTTTCGTCCTGGTCAGCAACCTGTTCGGCAGGAAAAAGCAGCAGCGGCCCGGCGCAACACCATAGGCCGGTGTTGGGAGGCGAGCGGAACAGAAGACTGGGATGGCGATGACGGGACGCGTTCCGGAGCGGGGGCGCATGCGCAAAGAAGTCAAACAGCCTTGGATAACGCGGCAGCGCGGTTGGCATTGGACTAAACACCGGACAGCTTGGAGGATGCAGCATGACCGTTGACTACAGATTGCTGGTACTGGTCGATGGCTCCGAACGGACCATCCAAACAGTCAACTACCTCAAGGAGTTCATGCCTGTGGGCGAGAAGGCGCGGATTGTGCTGTTCCACGTCCTGAGCGGTCTGCCGGAGGAATACCGGGAGATGCTGCAGAATCCGACCTGCGCAAAGGCCGAAGCTGTGCTGAAAGGCCAGGAACTGCAGGAGCAGAGAAAGGTGTTGGAGACACTGGAGCAGGCCAAGAAGATCCTGATCGAAGGCGGATTTTCGGAGCAGTCCGTGGAGATCAAGCTCCACTGCCGGAAGAAAAGCGTGGCCCAGGACATCATCGAGGAAGCCAAGAAGGGGTACACTGCGGTGGTTCTCAGGAGGCGCGGCCTGGGCGCGCTGAAAAATATGATCCTCGGCAGTGTTGCGGTCAAAATGCTGCAATCACTTGATTTCATCCCGATCATCCTGGTGGGTCAAGCCCCGCCGGTCAAGAAGATCCTGCTTGCGGTGGACGCCTCCCCGCCTTCCATAAAGGCCGTGGACTTTGTCGGCACCCTGCTGGGCGGACACGGGTACGCGGTCGGCATCTTCCACGCCATCGTTGGCCTGGGGGCCATACGCTTCAGCCCGACGGAAGATGGCAGCCAGCCGCTGCCCGAAGCGGAGCTCCCCGAAAGCTGCATCGAGGCCTTCCAGTTCAAAGTGGTGCAGTTGTTCCGCGCCGTGAAGGCCAAACTCCTGGAGGCGGGATTCGCAGCGGACCAGATCACCAAAGAGGTCCTCTCCGGTGTGCGCAGCAGGCCGGAGGCCATCCTCGCCGAGGCCGAAGAAGGCGGCTATGGAAGCATCGTCGTCGGCCGCCGGGGCCTCTCGCGGGCTGACGCATTTTTCATGGGCCGCGTCAGCCACGCGGTGGTGTACGAGGGAAAGAAGTTCACGGTCTGGGTTGTCTGAAGGCCGGCCGCACGGCAGCGCCCCCCCCAGGAGCTCTGGAAGCTGGAGCCGGGCCGCCTTTTGCCCCCTTGGTCCCCCGAGCCTTGGAGCCGGTATGGAAACGATCCAGGAGAACAGCACAAGAGCCAGAATCCTGCAGGCCGCCCGCAGGATGTTCGCGAAGCACGGGCTTAAAAGCGCCACGGTCCGCGACATCTGCGAACTGGCCAGGGCCAATGTCGCTGCCGTGAGCTACTACTTCGGCAGCAAGGAGGAGCTTTACGCCGCCGTGCTCCGGGACCACATCGAAAGCATGGAGAGGCGGCACCCCCGCGACAAGGGCGTGACGCCCGGGAGTTCCGCGGAGGAGCGGCTGCGGGCCTTTGTGCAAAGCGTCCTGTACCGGATCGTGGGCGACGGCGACCCGGTGGCCAAGCAGTTGGGCAGGCTTCTGGCCCAGGAAGTCATTGAGCCGTCGCCGCATTTTGCGAAGATATTCGAAAAGGACCGCAACCCGGGGCAGCGGCTCCTGCTGGACATCGTGCGGCAGTTCCTGCCTGGAGCGGACGACCTGACGGCCTCTCGCTGTGTCTCGAGCATCATCGGCCAGTGCGTGCTGCTCGACTTCGCCCGGGACGCCCTCACCCGCATGGCCCCGGACCTGGAACTCAAGGCCGACAATATTGAGGAATTCTCTGATTTTATTGTGAAGTTCTCCCTGGGCGGCCTGGACAGGATGAGCATGCGCCTGTCCGGCTGAGCCTGGATCTACCCCCCTAACCCCGACCAGGAAATACCTATGCACCGTCATTCTTTCCCGACGCTCACCGTGCTGCTGCTCGTCCTGCTCACCCTTGCCGCCTGCGGACAGGGCCAGAAGGCCGCAGGCCCGCCCGCCGCAGCCGAGCCCGAGGTCACGGTGGTCACGCTGGCACCCAAGGCCGTAACGCTGACATCGGAGCTGCCCGGGCGCACCTCGGCCCATCTGGTAAGCGAAGTGCGTCCGCAGGTGGGCGGCATCATCCAGAAACGCCTGTTCACGGAGGGCGGCGAGGTCAAGGCCGGGGAGGTGCTGTACCAGATCGTCCCGGACACCTACCGGGCCGCCTACGAGAACGCCAAGGCCGCCCTATCCAAGGCCGAGGCCAACGCCCTGCCCGCCCGGCTCAAGGGTGAGCGCTTCGCGGGTTTGGCCAAGGTCCGGGCCGTGAGCCAGCAGGACAATGACGACGCCCAGGCCGCCCACAAGCAGGCCGAGGCCGAGGTCATCGCCGCCAAGGCAGCCCTGGAGACCACGCGCATCAACCTGTCGTACACCCGCGTCACGGCGCCCATCTCTGGACGCATCGGCAAGTCCTCGGTGACGTCCGGGGCCCTGGTGACGGCCAGCCAGGGCGCGCCCCTGGCCACCATCCAGCAGACCGATCCCATTTACGTGGATGTGACCCAGTCCAGCGCCGAGGTGCAGCGCCTGCGGCGCGAGCTGCAGAGCGGCAGGCTGCGCAAGGCCGCCGACGGTGGGGCCAGGGCGAGCCTGCTCATGGAGGACGGCAGCCCCTACCCTCTGGAGGGCGTGCTCCGGTTCGCCGACATCACCGTTGACCAGAGCACCGGCGAGGTGACCCTGCGTGCGGAGTTCCCCAACCCCCGCCGCGACCTCCTGCCTGGGCTCTACGTGCGCGCCGTGCTCACCGAAGGCGTGGACGAGGCGGCCCTGCTGGTGCCCCAGGTCGCCGTGAGCCGCGACTCTAAAGGCAAACCCCAGGCAATGGTGGTGAAGCCCGACAACACGGTGGAGATCCGGCCCATCGTGGTCTCCCGCGTCATGGGTGATGCTTGGCTCGTGGAGTCCGGTCTAGTCGCCGGGGAGCGGGTCATCGTGGACGGGCTGCAAAAGGTGCGGCCCGGGGCCAAGGTCAAGGCCGTGGAAGCCGCGCCCCCTGCCCCGGCAGCCGATGCGGCCCCGGCAGAGACCCAGGCCAACGCCACCCGCGCCGACGCTCCCGATCCCAATGCCAAATCAAAGGCCGAGCCAGAGGCCAACGCCCTGAAAAAGATTGAGAACCAAGCCGAGCCCAAAGCTGTGAAAATAACGGAAAAGAAGCCTGCGGCAAAGGCGGACGGCCTGCCCAGGCCGAAGAAGGGCGAAGGTCAGGCCTATTCGCCGCCCAAAGGCGAAGCGCCAGTGCCTGGCCCTGACCAGAACGGACAGCCCAGCCAACCCCGTCAGACCGACCCGGGCGCACAGTAGGCGGCCGACTCCGCCACCGGGCGGGGTCACGAGCAACACATAATGCCTTGAGGTGAAATGATGCGTCCCCTGTCTTCCGTTCTCACGCGGGCTCTGGCCTCGGTCTGTCTGGCTACGCTGCTCGCCATCCTGGCGTTCGGGTGCACCCTGGCCCCGAAATACGAGCGGCCCTCGCCGCTGTTGCCCCCCGATTGGACCAGCGGCACGGCCTCGCGTTCGCAGGCCAACGCCACCCTGCCTGACTGGCGGCAGGTGGTGACAGACGAGCCCATGCGTCGTCTGGTGGAGCTGGCGCTCCAGAACAACCGCGACCTGCGCGTGGCCGCGCTCAAGATTGAGAAGGCCCAGGCCCAGTACCGCATCGCCAGGGCGGACCTGCTGCCCGACATCGGGGCCGCAGCCCAGGCGGACATGCAACGCACCCCGGCCAGCCTCTCGGGCAAGGGCGTTCCGGTCACCAGCCGGGCCTATTCCGTGGGCCTGGCCTTCAGCACCTTCGAGTTGGACTTCTTCGGCCGCATCCAGAGCCTTAAAGACCAGGCGCTGGAAGAGTTCCTGGCCACGGAGGCCTCGCGCCGGAGCGTGGAGCTGAGTCTGGTGGCCGAGGTGGCCACGGCCTACCTGACTCTGGCCGCGGACCGCGAGCACCTGGCCCTGGCCAGGGAGATCCTGACCACGGAACGGGAATCCTACGAGATCGTGCGGCAGAAGTCAGAGTTCGGCGTGGTTGGGGACCTGGACCTCAAGCGCGCCCAGACCACTGTGGACTCCGCGCGCGTGGCCGAGGCCAGGTACCTGGCCCAGGTCACGGAGGACGAGAACCTGCTGGCCATGCTGGTGGGCCTGCCCCTCAGTCCGGAGCAGACGCCCGCGCAGACCCTGGCCGGGGTCGCGCCGCTGGCCCCGGTGCCCGCCGCGCTTCCCTCGGAGGTGCTCACGCGCAGGCCCGACGTCCTGGCCGCGGAGCACCAGCTCAAGGCCGCCAACGCCAGCATCGGCGCGGCCCGGGCCCGCTACTTCCCGACCATCAGCCTCACCGGCGGCTACGGCACGGCCAGCAACGAGATCAACGGCCTGTTCAAGAACGGCGCCACGGCCTGGTCCTTCGTGCCGCAGCTCACGCTGCCGATCTTCAATGCCGGGGCCATCCGCGCCGGCGTCGAAGTCGCCGAGGCCGACCGCAGCATCATGCTGGCCCAGTATGAGAAGACCGTGCAGACGGCCTTCCGCGAGGTGTCCAACGCCCTGGCCCAAGGAGCGTCCCTGACGGCTCAGGCCGAGGCCCAGGCCTCCCTGGCCGAGGCCACTGGCGCGAGCTACGAACTGGCGACCCTGCGCTACGAGGCCGGAGTGGACGGCTACCTGTCCAAACTGGACGCCCAGCGCTCGAACGCCTCGGCGCGCCAAGACCTCATCGGCATCCGCCTCACGCGCCAGGGCAACCTGCTGACCCTGTACAAGGCCCTGGGCGGCGCCTGGAGCGAGGAAGGCCAAGCCAATTAAGGCCAGTGGCTATGTCCCGTGAGGCCTGCTGGTGCGCCGCCTTCCCCTATCCCTGACACCACCTCGAGGGGGCTTTCGGATATCCTCGGCCAGCACGGGCTTGACGAGGCAGCCGTCCATGCCCGCCTTCAGGAAACGTTCAATATCCTGGGGCATGGCGAAGGCCGCGCAGGCGATGATGGACACGCAGACCTTGCTCCCAAGGCTGCGCATGCCCCGGATGAGCCGTGTGGCTTCCACCCCGCCCATCTCGGGCATGTGGATGTCCATGAAGACGCAATCGAAGTCTCCGGCCTGGAGCGCCTCGATGGCGGCGCGTCCATTCTCAACGGCCATGGCCATCGCGGCCTATGTCGGCCAATATGTCCCGCATGCACAGGTTCCCGAGGCTCATCCTCCACATGAAGACCCTTCGGTGGCGGCGCTTGGCTCTGGCCCTAGGCTGGCGTGGTGTGGCAGATTTTTTCCGCTGGAACAGAGACCTTGTCCAACAAGAAGTTTACAGAGACCGCAGTCCCTACTCCGAGTTCGCTTTCCACGTCGATGCCTCCCTGCATGAGCTGGGTGAGCTCTCTCACGATGGCCAGGCCCAGACCCGCGCCTTCGAAGCGGCGTGCGAATGAGGCATCGACCTGGGTGAAGCTCTCGAATATTGCGGATATCTGCCCATCCGGGATTCCGATTCCTGTATCCTGCACAGTAAGGAAAACCTGGGTTTTGCCAGGAAAACGTTTGGATGGTGCCGCCCAGGCGGCAACCTGGACGGAACCGGTCGGCGTAAATTTGATGGCGTTGCCGACAAGGTTCATCAGAGTCTGTCGGATGCGGGTCTCGTCGCCGGCCAGAAGCTCCGGGACGCTGGGGTCGATATCAGCCGAGAGAGCCAGCCCTTTCTGGCGACCGATGGAGGAGAGGGCCTCGAGCGCCTTCTCGACCGTCTGCCTGAGGCTGAACGGCTCACTCGCGAGGCCGAGCCGCCCTGCGTCCATCATTGAGCAGTCCAGGATGTTGTTGAAGAGCGAGAGCAGACGCTGCCCGGCGTCCAGGGCCATATCCGTGAACTCCTCCCGTTCGGCCTCGGTCCGCGTGCCCTTGAGGAGCTGGAGCATGCCCAGGACTCCGTTGAGCGGCGTGCGGACCTCGTGGCCCATGTTGGCCAGAAACTCGCTTTTGGTCCTGGCCGCAGCCTCGGCCTGCTCCTTGGCCCAGCTCAGGTTGGCTTCCAGGCGCTTGCGCTCGGTGATGTCCTCGCGCATGAGCAGGCCGGCGACCACGCGACCATCCTCCAACAGGGGCACTCCGTGCATCAGCTGCCAGGTCTCCTGCCCTGCCACGGAACTCGGGATGAAAACCTCGGTCAGCCGCACGGCCTGACCCTCCAGAATCGCTCGCAGTTGGTCGCTCACACCAGCCTTTGCGATGCTTGGCAGCTCCCAGAGCTGTTGTCCAAGAATTGGTTCGGCAGTGGTTTCTCGTTGCGCCAAGTGTTCCAAGTGCCACTTATTGGCGAAGAGGATTGTTCCAGTCAGGTCGAAGGCCAGGATCGAGACCGGACACTCGTCCAGTATCTGGCGGAAGCCCTCCTTTTGCTGTCTGAGCTTCTCATTGTCTTCACGCACGAGCGGATAGCCCTCCAGCAGGCCTTGCTCCGGCTCTCGGTCCGGCTTTGCAGCGGACACTGCGGAACCGGCCGATGAGGCGACCGCATAGTTCGCGGCCAGAATGGCCTCGACATACTGGAGGACAAGCCGCACGATGCAGTCCTGGTGCTCTTCGGACAGCGTGTCCGCGTCGATTTCCCGCAGGATGCTGCTCATGCCCGTCCGGAAGACCGCCACCTGGCCGATGATGGCGGCCACGCGCAGGCGCAGCTCAAGGGATTCCGGCTGTTCGCCGGTGAGGCGGGCGAGCAGCGCGGTCCAGGCCGCATAGATCTTCTTCAGAAATCCTTTGTGCAGGATTTCGAAATCCGACGTTGGCGCGACCTGCTCCCGCATGATGATCATGCCGGCCCAGCGCGCGTCAGGACTGTCCAGCAGCGCCGAAACCGTGTGTCGCACCAGGTGGTGCATGAGTTCGTGCAGGTCTTTGCGCTGCGGTGCCTCCCCGGCGCATTGTGCGAGCACGAGGTCGAGCAGGTCGCCCAACTCCCGCTGCTTCAGGGCCACGATGCGCTCCAACACGGCGCGGTATAGGCAAGCCTTGCCGCCGAAGTGGTAATTGACAGAGGCGATGTTCTCCCCAGATTCCTCGGCCAGGGCGCGTGCGGTGGTGCCTTCGAAGCCGTGCCGCGCGAAGAGCCTGGTGCCGCTCTCCAGCAGCCTCTGCCGCGTATGGTTGCTTCGACCCTGCTTGAGCGATGACGCCAAGGAAAACCTCCTTATTTTGTGGCCAGAGCCAACGGATCGTGCCAACTGGTCGAGCGCCTTATCGGGTCACCTCGGCTGCGGCCCGGCCTATCCGCCCCGGCGTTTCCAGCATAGTGGCCATGGCGTTCAGGACGAACGCCCCGGCCCTGCGGAAGGGATTCTCCGACTTTTTCGGCGACAGCGCGGTCTTGAGCGAGGTCACGGCGCCGATGAACTTGTCGTGGTTCAAGCTGTCCGTGGCGGTCATGCTGGAAATGGCGATGAGCTGGATGCCACAGCCCTTGGCCAGATCCTGGATGCGCGGATCGCGCACGTCCAGGCCTCCCAGACGCTCCCTGTCGCCGCCAAGCCTGTTGGAGAACTGCAGGGCGCGATCGTCGGGCGAGGCCAGCACGGTGATCGGCGGGACCAGCTGGCCGATGCCCTTGGCCTGGGCGCGGAACACGTCCAGGTCGATGTCCGGCGCAGCCAGAAGCACGCTGTTCAGCCGCTCCAACACAGCGCCCCTGCCCGTGAGCCGCAGCTGGCGCAGGCTCTCCATGGCCAGCCAGCAGCCCATGCTGTGGGCGGCGAGGGTTATCTCACGATTGCGCGGATCGTCGGCCAGCATGGTCAGCAGCTGCGCCAAATGGTCGCGTGAATAGGTCACCGCGTCCTTGTCGGCCACGTAGCCGGGCAGGCTGCCGTCGGAGGGCCAGGCGAAGAGGATGGCCCGGCCTTCCGAGGGATTGTCCGCCACGAGCTGCGCCATGCGCAGCACGGATTCCGCGTAGTTCGTGTTGTATCCGTGCACGAAGACGAAGACGCGGCCGCCGCCCTCGCCCTGGGCCGTTGCGTTGTCGCCAGCGCTCGCGGAGCTTCCTGGGGCGACATCAGACAATGGTGTGAACTCCAACGTGGCGAAGCTGCTGGCCGGATCCACCGGGCGTATGGCAGACAACTCGATGGCGCTGGGCCTGTGGTTCGGCGGCACCGAGATGACGTAGCGGGCGAAAGAGAGCCTCGGGGACCGGGCGTTGCTGAAATTGCCGGGGCTCTTGGCGTCGGGCTCCCGGTTGGTGGCCACCTGTAGAAGCACATGCCGGGTCGGTTGCGCCAGGGGCGGAACCGGGGAGAGCAGTTCCGGTCCCGGCCGCGCCCCGCATCCGGCCAATGCGGCGAGGATCAGCGCCAGCATGAGCGCGCGCGGCATCTGCTCCATTCCTCGGGGAACGGTCTTGCCCAGGCGGGTGACAAGCATCAACTCGAAATGATTCATGAAGAATTATTAGTGCATTTATGTTTCAGTGTCGAGCAAAGAATGCCGTCCGGGCTGATGTGCGGAACGGCGCAGCCCTGGGAGCGGAACCATTACCGCGTTTTCTCCAAGACGGAGAACCTGTCGGGCCAGACTTTACATCTTGACTAAATCATGAATGAAGGATATATAATTCATGGTTCACGACGGTTGCCTTGACCGTATGCCGCCGACAGACCACGGCAGCCAGTGGCGATCCAGAATGGCGGCTGCACCACAACGTCAACGGAGGCCATATGAGTGAGCAGGCTGTTGGATTGGGAAAACGTCCGAAAGGCAAGTCGAAAAGGGCCCCGAAGGGGCAGGGCTCTGTGCGTGCTGACGAGCGCAAGGAGTTTGTCCTTGACCGGGTGGAAGATGTCCGGGCCATGCAAAGGGCCGAGGGGCATTTCGACTGCTTCGGCCGGGCGAGCGCGAACTTTTGTGACCAGAGAGAGTGCCTCTTCCATGCGGAGTGCCTGAGCGTGTCCACGCTCATCGCACAAACGGGTCTTTAGCCCGACGCGCCAAGCCAGACATTGTCGCCCTCCTGCACGCACCTCGCGACGTGCGACTGCGGAGAAGCCCGGGGGGGCCCTTCCTCTCCCCCGGGTCCAGGGACGGCTGCAGGCACGCAGCGTAATGACTGACAACTCCGGCAGGGCAGTGACCTTGCAGTCACTCACCAAAGGAGTCGGACCCTGACGCAGAAGAATATGCCTGAGCAGTCCCGGTTCACCTGGACCGACAGGACGCTTTTCGCACGCTCTGTGCACCGCCTGCTCTTCAAGCGGCTCCTGGGCATGACCCTGGTCGCCTGTCTGCTGACCGCCTGCGGTTTCTACCTCATGGAGCGCGCCCGCTTCACCGCGGCGCTGAGGGACGGAGTGCTCTTCCATGCCGCCCGGTTCCAGGCCCTTGCCGGGCAGGAACTGAATGCGCCGGACCTTGGCGACCACAGGCGGCTGCAGAACATCCTGGACGATACGCTCTCCTCCAGCCGTCTACAGCTGGGGACGGCGGCGCTCACGCTCATCACGGACCCGCAGGGGCGGGTGGTGGCCGAACGGCGGGACCCGGCTTTGCGCATCCCGTCAGCACTCGACGACTATCTTGCCACCAGCCGCTACAGCGTCCACACGGAAGCGGGCGGCCCCCGCTACGAACTCGTGGCCATCGCTTCCCGGCCATTCCTGCACATCCTCGTGCCCCTCGCCGATGCCAAGGGGAGGATCGTCGCCAACAGCGAATGCCTGTTCGCCATCAGCGATGAGGTCATCCACGACGCCAATCTGCGCATGGGCTTGACCCAAGTCCTGGCCGTATCTCTGGTGCTCGGCACCTCCGGTCTGCTCTACCCGGTGCTGCTGCGCCTGCTGCGCCAGATGCACGCGGCCTCCCTGGACCTCATGGAAGCCAACCTTGAGACCATAAGCGTCCTCGGCCGCGCCAGCGCCAAACGCGACAGCGATGTGGACGCGCACAGCTACCGTGTGACCATCTACGCCGCCCGCCTGGGGGAGCGCCTGGGCCTGGACCGCCAGGCCATGCGCGCGCTCATCAAGGGCGCGTTCCTGCACGACGTGGGCAAGATCGGCGTCCCGGACGCCCTGCTGCGCAAGCCTGGACCGCTCACGCCCGAGGAGGTCGAAGCAATGCGTCAGCATGTGCAGCACGGTCGCGACATAGCCATCCGCGCGCACTGGCTCAGCGACGCCCTGGAGGTCATCGGCGGACACCACGAGCGCTATGACGGGACCGGCTACGACCAGGGACTCAAGGGCCAGGGTATTCCCCTTGCCGCGCGGATCTTTGCCGTGGCGGACGTGTTCGATGCCCTGGCCTCGCCTCGGCCTTACAAGCCGGCCATGCAATTCGAAGTCGCCGTATGGATGCTGGAAAAAGAACGTGGCAAGCACTTTGACCCGGCCGTCTTGTATGCCTTCGTCCCCATTGCGCGCGAGCTCTACGACGGGTTCGCAAGGCGCTCCACGGAAGAGCTCGATGTCTGGCTGCGCGCAAACTGCGCGAGGTATTTCGGCAGCGACATCGAGGAGTGGCTGGCGTCTCTGGATGCGCGCCTGCGCCGGTGACTTCGTTTCACTCGACGTTTCAAATGAAATATGGCAGGCTATTTAAACAGGTACGCCCCTCCCGGCGCTGAGCACGACGACCGCCAGCGTGCCCACGGCCTTGGGCAGCGACGCTTTGCATCCAAAGGAACATTGAATGCCCCGTCCTAAAAGCACCGATACGGAAGCCACGCGCCAGGCCATCGCGGCCGTGGCCGAAGACCTGTTCCGCACCGTCGGGTACCACAAGACCACCCTCGCGGACATCGCCTCCCGGCTCGGCATGAGCCCCGCAAACATCTACCGGTTCTTCCGCTCGAAGCAGGAGATCAACGGGGTCATCTGCGACGGGCTCATTGCCGATTTCGAGACCAGTTGGAAGACCAGCGTCAAGCGCAAGGCTTCGGCCACGGCGAACCTTGTGGCCTTTTTCATCGCCTGCCACCGGCATGGCCGGGCGCATTTTCTCTCCAACCGGGGCGTCTACGACATGATGGATGCCGCCATCGATCAGAATTGGCCGGTGATGCTCAAGCACATCGACCGGATGGAGGTTTTCGTTGCAGGCATCGTGCAGCGGGGCGTGCAGCAGGGCGAGTTCCAGAGCTGCGACACGCGCAAAGTGGCGGCGCTCTTCCTTCTCGCCGTGCACCCCTTTCTCGACCCGCGGCGCGTCTCCCGCACCCTTCAGGATTGCGCCACCCTGGGCATTGAAGAGCACATGGAGAGCGACCTGCGCGGAATCATCACCCTCCTGACGCGCGGACTCTCGCCGCAGTTGCCCTCCCTGTCCTGGTAGCCCCGCACGGCGCCCCCTCCTCCGACGCCCTCGGTCCACAGCACTTGGGGCAGACTGTCTGTCCTTGGGAAAGGCGCCTCCGGCGATGGTCACACCGTGCTTGGGTTCCGGCACCAGACACTGTTCGACTTCGCGTGCTCCAAGGCGTTTCTCCGGCGTGCAGACTCCCTGCCAGACTATATTCTTGATCGGCAGACCAGTCTCTTCGTCCGGCCTATCCTCTGGAGCGCCCTTGGTCACCTCCGTGAGCTTGCTCCCAAGAGGTATCGCCACGAATTCCAGAGGCTCTGAGACAGCGTGTCGCGGCTGTATTTGCGCTACCTGCTGATGACCCTACAAGCAGGCTCTCCCTTTCGATGTGGTCACGCCAATGATGGAGGACGAGCGCGGCAGCCATTTCGACCCCGAGGTCCTCGACGCCTTCAAACCCATGGCAATGGAGCTTTATTCGGCATGCTCGGACAGTTCCTCCCAGGAGCTTGACGTTCGCCTGAGAGGCGTCGGGTATGGAAAAGCCTGCCAAACGGCCAGCAGAACCATTTGCGCGGGAAATGTTTAAAACGTCCCCTGGAACGGCGCGGAACGTTTACACCGGTTTTGCAGGTGTGCTACCCTTGGACCGAAAAAGAACCGGCCCCGCGAACAGGGCCTTGAGGTTGGTGTTGGTGATGCAGGATGAAGACGGCAAAGGCCTGGACGTGCGGCGCAGGGTCGCGGTGTTTGGCGGCGATGGCTTTCTGGGCTCGCATTTTGTGGAGCGCCTGCTGGAGCAGGGGCACACGGTCACGGTTTTTGACCGCTTCCGCTCGGGAACAGCGAAGAACCTCGCCCAGCTGCAGGGCAGGGTCCGGTTGATCGCCGGGGACTTCGCCGACCAGGCGGCCGTGGCCGCGGCGCTTGAGGGGCAGGAGGTCGCGGCCCACTTCGTCGGCGCCACCTTGCCCGTGTGCAGCTGGGAGGACCCGCTGCGCCCCATCGACGTGGATTTGCGCCAGGCCGTGAATTTTTTCGGGCTCTGCGCCGGGCAGGGCGTGCGCAAGATCATCTTCCCCGCGTCCGGGGGCACGCTCTACGGGCGGCAGTCCGGCCTGCAGGACGAGTCCTCCCTGCCCGCGCCGTTCAACCCCTACGGCATCGCCAAGCTGGCGGCCCAGAACTTCCTGGCCTACTACCGCGAGAAGTGCGGCATCGCCTCGGACAGCTTCCGCATCGGCAACGTTTACGGCCCCAGGCAGCCCCTGGACCGCCCGCAGGGGGTGGTTGCGGCCTGGATCGGGCGCATCCTGAACGGGCAGCCGCTTGAACTCTACGGCGACCAGGAAACCGTGCGCGACTACGTCCACGCGGCGGACGCGGCGCTTTTGATGACCCACTCCCTGCGCGACCTGGACGCCACGGACACCTACAACCTGGGCTCGGGCTCGGGCACCTCGATCCTGGAGCTGCTGAGCATCTTCCGGCGCGTGTCGGACCGGCCCTTCGTGTGCCGCGTGCAGCCGCGGCGGTCCTCGGACAACACCAGCGCCATCCTGACGAGCGCCAAGCTGCTGCGCCATTTTCCGGACTTCCACCACCGCCCCCTGGAGGAGGGAATCCGCGAGACCTTCCGTTGGGCCATGGCCTCCCGACAGGAGCGAAGCTGCCTGGCTGGAAGCTTGTCATCGTTGCCTGGCACGCCAGGCCGTTGGCCAAATCCTATTTGATGCTCAAGCGTGAACTGTACCTTGGAGATGGCTGGTCGCTGGAGCAATCCCTGCGGACGGACTGGGAAAAGCTCACGCCTGACGACTTGGGTTGTGGCATGAACATCGAGGGCGGGGGCGACATCATCGAACCGATAGGCGACGAAAACTTCTACACGGACGATCTGGCATTGTATCGGATCATGCTGAACGCCGCCCTCTACCTAGCTTCCGACCAGGCCGAACTCATGACCTGCACCAGCCCGCGCGCCCAGATCGAGTCCGATGCGCGCCAGTTCGCCTCCGTGCCGAAGAAGAAGAGAATACTGAAGCAGGCGGCAGAGCATTCGCGCCTGGACTATGCTGTGAGGTCGGTGCCTCCCTCGGGCCGATTGTCATTGAGCCGGGCACGGCTGCCTCCAACTCGTCAGAATCCGCTGTGAGCAAGCCGCAAGTCAGGTTCATGGTTCGGGGGCATTGGAGGCATCAGCCCCATGGGGCGGGAGCTGCACAGCGCCGACAGATTTGGATTCGTCCTCACTACAAGGGACCGGACCTCGCCGACCTTATCAACAAAGCCGTATCTGGTGAAATGACCTGCGACGGGTCAGGGCAGCAAAACGCGAAGACCCCGAAGAGGCCCGTGTCAGTCTCCCTGGTGGAGTATCGGGTTTGAGCCGATGATGGAGCATCAGCGTTCTCAGCCCATGTTCTTTGAAAAGAATGGACAGCGCCGCTGGCAGCAAGAAAGGCGACCCTTTCGGGCCGCCTATGGTGGGGAGGGGGTTGCAGTTCCGCCACTTCTTGCCAGGCAACCGGTTTCAGGGTCCGGCGATGTCGGCGTGGCGATCATGGCCTTGCGGCCTGCGAGAAAGCCCCAAGAGGCTCACATACGTGGTGCAGCGCTGGTGGTGATCACCGGTCGCGCCACCTGCTCCCGTCATCAATCCGGGCATAGGCCAGGACGATGTTGAGAGAGTTTTTCTTGCGCGTGAGCACGAGTCGTCTGGCGAACAAGTGCTTCGCCAAGGCGGCCTTGTAACGCGTTGCCGCTTCACGCAGTCGTCTGATCATACGCTTTCCTCCTTTGTCGGATGTGGGTCCTGTAATTGGATGAAAGCACGGTCGATGAACTGAAGTCCAGTCCAGGGGAGCAAATTCATTAAGATAGTAATAAGATATCTTGCAAAGCTAGGTCGAAGCCGCAAAGCCCATACGCGCATTGTCAGATGAGGCGTTGTACTGATCGATTTTGCCCTCACCAAGTATGAGCGGGCTATGCGAAAGGAAAAGGAAGGGAAAGAAAAGGAGAGCGGCCCCACAGGGGCCGCCAAGGAAACGAAAGGAAAAGCTTCAGCTAGAACCTGCTGGCCCCCTGGAGCAGCAAAGTGGCAAGGGCTGCCGCTACTGCTGCGGCAGGCAGGATGGTAACGACGCGGAACCTAAGCTGCCAAGCGCGAGCGGCCTCCACAGCCTCCCTCTGGAGATGCTCAAGGTAGCTGGCCCAGGCATCCAAATCGAACAGGACAGCCTTGCCGGGCTTGACGAAGATTCCTGCCCGTTCAATCTCCAGGGCTGCCTTTTCACGCCACCCCCACAGGGTCCTTTCTGGGAGCCCTATGAGCCTGGCTGCTTCTGATACGGTGACGTAGCGCCCAGGCTGAAATTTTGTGGTCGGCGCTTGAAGATCAATAGACTTCTGCTTTCTCATGCTCCCCTCCAGGAAGAGTCTTTGTTCATTTCCGTTCCTCGGTCGGGCTGCAGCCGAGGAACCTTTGCGTTGATACGAGTAGCCCTGTTGTGACTGGCGCCTTGCCCATTGAGTTTCATCTGACCAGATAACACACTGATATCGTAAAGCAAGAACCGAAAATCCGCGAATGTGTCAAGCCGGCCATGTTTTTTGGTTCTGCGATTGGTGGCGGGTGCTGATGCCTGGATCACTTTTGATCTGGCTCCGGTCCCCAGATTGAGGACGGGCTGAGAGCCTGTAGCGCCTTGCTGACGGCTATTTCCAGACGGGCCACCTCCATCGCGTCAAGGTGCTGCTCAAAGACAACACCTCCTTTGGAAGTTTTGCACGCATACAGATACTGCACCTTGTCTTTTTGGCGTATCGCGAACCTCACCCCGTCAGCCATGGTACCCAGAGCTAGGCGTGGTTCTCCGCCGGTAACCTGCTTGCGCAGAAAGCATCCGAGCCATGCCCTGAGAGTGGCAAGCGACTCCAAGTCTGAGCACGGATGTTCAAGATAGCTCGCCTCTACTTGCGTCCAGCGCCTCTTGCCCTTGGCCTCATCCGCCACACCGGCGGTGATGGATAACTTGAAGCCGTCCATATTGTAGGTGATGCTCATTGTTCCCTCCTCCCCATCTACCGACGGGGGTTCCAGATGTTCAGCCAGTTCTCGTCCGTCACGCCTCTATCCAACAGGTAGGACGATCGCCCAAAGTGAAGCTGCGTATCCCACGTTGCCGTTCTCAGGCTGAAGTACGCGGCCAGTAGCTTTGGGGAGTGTTGCAGGATGTGTCGGCTGACCCGCCGCCATATCCACGCCTCTACCTCCGTCGCCTCCTGTCGGGCGTCAAAGGCGTAGCGCGCCCAATGATGCCATGACCGAACAGCGGCATTGATCTGCCGTAGCTTATGTTCTGGTGAAGCGTCCGATGCCAAGGCCCCCCTGACGCTCTCCTTGAGTCGCTGCACCGTGGGCTCTGACATCCGTGCCTGGAGCTTGCCCTCGGCTACTTTGACCGACCATGCGAGGGTATCTACTGGCGTTTCCCGCAGGTCGTTCCAGGCTACGCCATCCGCTGCAAACGGCTTTCGCGCCAGAAGCCACAGTCCATCCTCATGCCACATCAGCCCAGCTTGGTGCTCACGGGCAAGGGCAAGCGCCTGCTCGGCTTTGGCGCGCCAGACCAGTCCACCCAAGGCATAGCGGGTGAAGTTGGCGCGCAGGGTATCACCCCACGCGTGGCCGAGCAGAGCCTCCGCATGTGCGAGGAACGCATCGTCCGTAATTTTGGCTGCCGCAGCACCCGGTGCAACCTGTGCCGTCGCCCAGTCTAACGAGAGGCGGCCCAGACAGGTACGCTGGAAGCGGTTGACCTCCGTACGCAGCCAGCTTGTCACGACGCCAGGACACCACCACGGGCGCCAGTAGCCTCTTGCCTGGTTGCTGAGGGGCGCAAGGACAAGCCAGGTTGTGAACAGCTCTCGGAACACCTCGGCTATCTCGAGCTGTTTGGAATGCGAGCGTGGCATGTAGTGTCCCGTGAGCATTGCGGCCACCGCCTGGAAGCTGTCCCTCTCCACATACCGCATCAGATCCACATGCCGCCCAGCCAGGGCGAGGGAGCGTTGCGCCCTCCTTACGAGCGCAACGTCCCCCGGCCCGGGCTGATATGTTTTGCTGATGCCCACCCGCTACTCGCCGACTTCAGCTGCCGAGGGCTTCTTGTCGAGTTCCTTCTCAGCCTTGACAAGCATCCCGGTCAGCCATTCGGTAAACTCCGGCTGCAGGGAAAACTCCCATCCTTTTGCCGTGCAACTTTCCCGCACCTTCTTATATCTGTTGTAAACTTCGTCAGTGACCTTGACGTTGATCTGCCGCTCAAGCTTTGCTGTCTTCTTGATGATACTCATGAGATTGCCTTTGGTTGTGGTTGCGGGCGCGGCCCGATTCCCCAAAAGGCTACGACGCCTTTTCCGAAGATCGCAAGTCGCCAGCATAGGGTCAGACAGCTTTTCCTGAATATTCTTTTGTGCTGCAGCGGCTAGCTCATCCATCTGCGCTAAACAGCCTGTCAGAGCAGGACAATCTTCATTCATATTTGAGGTGGACTTACTGAGACGCCTTTCCCTTCCGACTGACTTGACCCAGCACTCGGGTGCCATGGTATGCTGAACTCAAACCCGCATCACGATCAGCTGGTCATCACGCCAGCACGGCCGCAGTGGACGTCACACACGTGCCGCAGAAGGATGCGACAATCCGAACAAAGGAGGAAGAAGAAGACCAGGAGATGTGTGCCCGGAAACCGGCGCTGCAAATGCCCTACGTTTCGAGGCGAGAGCAAGACTCGCCGCCGCAGAGACATGCACCGCCGATTGGCGCTCATCTCCCCAGACGGATCAGAATCAGCCAAACTGCCTGTTTGACCGAGAGCGAGCAGTAGCTAGCCAGCTACTATCCATCGCCTAGCCAGCGTTGGTGTTTAGAGCTTGCTCGTACCGGAGAGCCGCATGCGACGGAAACGCGCCTGTGCGGTTCGGGGACCAGCGCCACAAGCTACTCATGGTTTGCCATGAGGTGTGAAGTGTCGTTGAGTCCATGTTTCCCCAGAGGGGGTGCGCCTGGATAAATCGAATGCCGAAAACCCTGGAAACCAGGGTCGCGGGACGATTCCTAAACCGAGAGGTATGGGTCGTGACGTGCTAGGGACTTGGCGGCTGCGTGTGACGAAATCGGGGTGGCCCCCGGAAATAAGCGCAATGCAGTTAGAGCAGCCAAGTTAGAGGGTGAAAACCCGCCCCGTTCCGCCATGGTGACGTGAGGAACCATCGCAATAAAACCCAAGAACTAGCTCTGGAGTAGCGCCCTGCTGTGACACCTCGGGGGCTGAAAAGAGCGTATGCCAGGAACATCGCCCTGGCGGCGAACACTTGGGCACAGATGGCACCTAAAGCGGATGACAACGGCATGTGAGGCAAAAGCTCACGACAGCGTACTGCCGACGTATCAGCTTGTAAGAGCTGGCGTAGGCAAGTGCTGCTTCGGTTGAATCAGGGATGAAACCTGTGGCTAGCAATAGTCCGCAGGACACAGAGGTCTCGTAGTAACCCCCCGAGAGGGCAACGTCTGCGCCCGACCCCAGGCAAATAGTCTGGGGCAGCTATCGGTTGGCTACCGATGCGTCAGCGAAGGGCAGACAGGGAGAGGAAATGCTCCCGGGTGAAGGGGACCAGGTCGGT
>Ga0180007_10001484_pt1 | contig 31814 bp, 17 predicted proteins | sample MM_PC_MetaG_FD_121122 | JGI IMG/M metagenome (GOLD analysis project Ga0180007, IMG submission 121122) | Groundwater microbial communities from the Aspo Hard Rock Laboratory (HRL) deep subsurface site, Sweden - MM_PC_MetaG | ecosystem: Environmental > Aquatic > Deep subsurface > Groundwater... | reverse complement strand
GAATTGGCCGATGACATCCTGCGCCGGCTCGAAGTCAAGGCCGCTGAGAGGCGAATTACTCTCGAACTGGAGGTGGACGGCGTCTTGCCGATGATCAAGGCGGACCCGTTGCGGATCGGCCAAGTGCTGCAGAACCTCGTGGACAACGCGATCAAGTTCAACCAGGAAGGCGGCGGTGTTACCATTCACCTGTCACCTGGCGAGTCTGGAGTGCGGGTCATGGTCTGCGACACGGGTTCGGGGATCTCCGAGGAGGATCTCCCCCACGTCTTCGAGCGATTCTACACGGCTGACAAGAGCCGTACCGGAGCCGGTCACGGATCAGGGCTTGGTCTGGCCATCGCTCATCGCATCATCACCGCCCATGGCGGCGAGTTGACCGTGGAAAACCGCCCCGGCAGCGGGACATGTTTCCGATTCCACCTCGCCCCCGCCTGATCCCTGATTTCAGTCTTCGGTCTTCCTGCGCAGCTCCATGGCTACAACGACGGCTCCCGCCCCGGCAGCCGACAACAGCAGGACTCCCCGTCTGGGGTCACCCAGCAGCATCTGCCCGATGCCGAACGTCAAGCCGTAGACCAGAGCGACGCCGGAAACCCAGAGCAGCAGGGTGCGCGGTCCCAAGCCATCATGACGGAACCCCGTCCAGTCCTTGGTAACCGGATGCCACCAGCCTCCGGGCCGGACGCGACGGACAAACATCTCAAGCTGTTCCTGTTGAACCGGCCTGGTCATGAAGGTGACCGTCACCCAGACCACGATCGTGAACGGAACGAGAATCAAGGCTTTGTGATGCGTGCCCAGGGCCATGTCGCCGAGGGTCACGGGGGTTGAAAACAGCCGGTAGTCGGCCCCGGTTTGAATGGCAGCCGTGATTTCGAACGCCAGGGCGGCAAGAACGGACGATCCCAGGGCCGCGATCTCGCTCCAGGCGTTGATGCGCCACCAGAACCAGCGCAGAATCAGCACCGGTCCGATCCCGGCTCCCATGGCCCAGACGAACAACCAGGCCTTGCCGATGGACGTCAGCGCCAGAGCCACCAGCACCGCCAGTCCGAGCAGGATCATCACGCACACCTTCGACACCAGCACCGTTTCCCTGTCACTCGCATCGCGACGCAGGAAACGACTGTAGATGTCGTTGACCAGGTAGCTCGCACCCCAGTTGAGATGCGTGTCGATCGTGGACATGAAGGCGGCGAAGAACGAGACGAGCATGAGGCCCAGCAGACCGGGGCCCAGCACCTGACGCATCAGGATGGGATAGGCCGATTCCTCGGTGGCTCCGTCGGGCAGGACCGGCACCAGGACCATCGAACACAGGGCCACGATGATCCAGGGCCAGTACCGCACCGCGTTGTTGGCCACAGCGAACCAGAGAGTGGCGCCGCGGGCATGGCGCTCATCCTTGGCCGCAGCCATGCGTTGGATCAGGTAACCCCCGCCGTCGGCGTTGTGGCTGGCCCACCACATGATGGTAACGAACACGAGGAACTGGAAAAGGCTGGAATCCAGCGTAAGATCCCCGCCAGGAATCATGGCGGTCGTGCCTTCGTTTACCAGTGGCGATACGGCCAGTTTTTCCTTCAGACCCCCCAGCCCCCCCACCTTGCCGAGCGCCCCGACAGCCAGGACGATCGAACCGGCCATGGCCAACAGGAATTGGGCGACGTCTGTGATGACCACGCCCCAAAAACCGGCCAGCAGGGCGTAGCTCAGGGCCAGCAGGGCCCCAATGGGTATGGCGATCTCCCGGGGAATTCCCAGAACCATCTCGGCCACGGTGCCGAGTCCGAGCAGGACCCATCCCATGACAATCAGGTTGTAGATGACGGCGAAGTATCCGGCCTTGAAGGCGCGCAGGGCGGCGGCGGGTTTGCCGCTGTAGCGCAACTCGATCAATTCGTTGTCGGTGACGACGCCGGCGCGGCGCCAGAACCGCGAAAACAGGAACACCGCCAACACTTGGGCCAGGACGTAATGCCAGCCGAACCAGTTGTACCAGATTCCGTCGTTGCGGATGAATCCCGTGACTGCCAGGGGAGTATCGGCGGCGAAGGTGGTGGCGACCATGCTGGTGCCCAGGACCCACCAGGGCAGCGAGCGACCGGCAAGAAAGTACGACTCGGCCGAGCGGCCGGCGCGACGGCGAAAGGCCAGACCGAGAGCGACGGTGGCGACCACGTAGACGACGATGACGGTCCAGTCGGCCAGGTGCAGGGTCGTCACGAGGTGGGGTCCCCCAACGCTGAAGAAAACGAAACGCGGCCCAGCATAACCGGACCGCGCTTCGACGTCATCCTCTAGCTCGTCAAACCGTCGGGATCACCGATTTCAGGAAGGAGTTGGCCGCCGCCGTGTCGGGTTGGAGATTCAGGAACGGTACCAGGTTCATCATCGCCAGGACTTCCCTGACCGGGGCCGCTGCACCGGAGATCACGACAGGGCATTGCTTCCTCTTGCCTGTCTCGGTCACGAGCAGGAAGGTTCCCAGCCCCGAACTCGCTACGAAGGGAACACCTTCGACGTCGATGATCAATCCTGTGTCCGCGGTCGCGAGTGACTTCAGGCATTCGTCGCGGAAGTCGGCAGATGTCACAGCGTCGAGAATTCCAACGGCCGTCACTGTCACGATTCCATTGCTGGCATCGACAGTCATACTCAGAACGTTAGACATCGACGCTCTCCCTTGTTTTGATTGGAGGACGAGGTTTCATGAGACAGAGATTTCCGACCTTGGGAATGACGCGGTAGTCGATATTTTCGAGGGCTCGTCGCATGAATTCCCAACCGAACCCCCGGCCACGCATCCGGACAGCCGAATCCTCGAGGTCGGGAGAGACAACCGAATCCGGTGGGCAAGGTCGGCCTTTGTCCCTGATCAGGACCTGGCCGGCAAGGGGATGGTTCAGCTGACTGGGCCAGTACCACAACTCGAGACTCGGTCTTCGAGGAGCCATGAATCCGTGCTCCTGGACATTGCAGATGTACTCGTAGACAGCCTGAACGAGAAGGGCGTCTCCCTGTGCTATCCAGTCTTCGACGTCCTTGACCGCGACCGGGAACTCTCGCACCGGGAGGGCGGTAGCGGCAGCGGTCGCCTCTGCGAGATCCTGCTCGGAAAACACCCTGCCCAGTGATCCTGTCGCCGTCGAATCCGTCGTGCACTCGATGCTCGCCACTTCGGTCTCGGGCGACATGTCGCTGCAGAGCGCCAAAAGCGTGAGATCGTCGGCGTGGGCGTCGCTGCCCTCCCACTCGCTGACCTCGCGGCGCAGGGTTTCCAGCACCTCGGTCGAACCCCGGGAAATCCCGTTGCGCATGACTGTCTTGACCCTGTCGACGCCGTACTGTTCACCATCACTGGCTCTGGGAGCCTCGGTCAAGCCATCGGTGTAGATCAATGCCAGATCACCGTCGGCCAGCAATGCGGAATGATCGACGAGGCTGGCCTCGAGCACGTCGTGCGGAAGGATACCCAGCGGAACACCCTCGGTCGTGAACTCCTCGACGACGCCGATGGACGGCCTGGCCAGCAGCAACGGGCAGTGGGCCGCGGAAGCGAAGGTGAAACGGCCGCTGCGGCTGTCGAGGATCCCGTAGAATGCCGTGACGAAGATACCGGGTTCGAGGAATCCCGCCAGGTCGCGATCGAGCCGCACCAGCAGTTCCCGGGGTGATGTGAATTCCCGCCTGTTGGTCCGAACCAGGGCCGCGAGCATGGATGTGACCAGGCATCCGCCCAATCCCTTGCCGGCGACATCAGCGACAAAGACTCCCAGCTGATGTTCCGGCAACTCGAAAACGTCGAAGTAGTCTCCGCCGACTTCGGCGGCCGACTCGAACAGGCCGAGACCTGAGAAACGCCCCACCTTGACGCCGGTATCGGGCATCAGCGATGCCTGGATACGGCGGGCCAGATCCATCTCGTGATCCAGTCGCTCCTTCTCGATCATCGCCTGTTGGGAGTCGCGGATCTGGGAAGCCATGTCGTTCACTGTGTCGGCGAGCAGCCCGAGTTCCGTTCGATCGCTCAGATGCATGGGCGTGTCGAGGTCGCCACGACCGACGCGTTCAAGTCCGGCTCGCAGGGCAGTGACAGGCCTCAGGAGCACGTGCATGAGAATGCTCGCAATCGTGACCGCCAGAACCATCATGACCGCCGAAACCCCGACCAGGGCCCGTCTGGAGCGAGCGACGACATCATCCAGATAGCTGCGCCACAAGCCGACATGGACGACTCCCAATTCATCTTCGCCGCGGATGATCGGCACCGAAGCCACGATCAGTTCCGAATCACCCTGCAGGATGTTGCTCTGGCCCGCGCCCGAAGTCTCGGGAACAAGATCCTTGGGCAGTTCGAACTGTGTCCCGTGGCGTCGGGAATCGGCGTGCCCCTGGACCAGACCCTCATGATCGGTCAGGACCACGAAGGCCAGCTCGGGACGATCGTCTTGCATCTGCTGAACGACGGGCATGAGCAGGAGTTCGGGAAAATCGTCGAGCAAGGCGTCAGAGCCGAGGTTGGCGAGATGCTGGGCTTCGAGCATGAGTCGGGTTTGAACTTCCGTCGTCAGGGCCCGGCGGAGATACCGCTCGGCGACACTACCGACCCCGATGACCGACGCCATGACCAGCGCAGCTGCTGTCAGACTGAATACGAGCCGCATGCTCACGATGCGACGTCGCTGCAACTGCCTGGTCTTCGTCTCGCTCATGGTCCGTCCCCTTCAGGCCATTTTGGTTCCTATTGTCCAGCATCCTGCTGCAGTCGATGGATCCTGGCGATCTGCTGCCGACCTCGCTGCAGATAGGAGCGGGTCCGCTGGTCCTCTGGATCAACACGCAGGGCCTCTTCCCAGATGGCCACGGCGTCTTGGAGGCGACCGGCTGAGAAGTGCTCCATGCCCCTTGACAGGTACTCTTCCCTGAGTGCTGCGCCTGCCTCGGCGTGATGAGAGTCTTCAGCCAGGATCAGTTCCCAGACCCTCACGGCCTCGACGACCTTGCCCTCGGTGTGAAGAGCCCTGGCCCTGCCGGTCAATTGATCGAGTTCGGCACGTTTGGCTCGGCTGATTCCCGTCGCTTCTTTCTTCACTTCGGCCTTCGAAGCCGTTCCTTGAGTCGAACCTGTGAGAGAAGCGATCTCGGCATCTCTCTGACGTGCCTGGCGACGGTGTTCCTGATCGTATTCCATCTGACGTCTGGCGACCGAGATGACCTCCTCGAGCTCACCGAGTATTCCAGGATCGGCAGCCAAGGACTGCAACTTGGCCAGGGCACGGCCGGCCTCGTCCACGAGCCCGGCACGTGCCAGACTCCGAACTTCGTCGATCTGAATGTCCTGACGCTGCACTCGGGCGCGTTCGACGCGTTCGATCATGGCCGACACATCGGCGTCATCGGGAGCGAGTTCAAGCGCCAGGGTGAAGTTCTGCAGGGCAACGTCCAGATCATCGGCAGCGAAGGCGTCAAGCCCGGCCGAATAGAGTTGCTGGATCTCTCGGGAACGTTCGGTCTGGACGGCGCTGAGCGACTTCAGACGTTCCAGGCCACTGCGCGCATCCGCATCAGCAGGATCGAGCGTCAGGAGACGACCCAGCGTCACCATGGCCGACGGGAGATCGCCGCTGTCTTCTTCGACTCCGGCCTTCACATGCAGGATCTCGTTCCTGAGTTCCAGAGCCTCGACGTTTTCGGGTGCAAGGACGAGCAGCATGGAAATCCGGTCTGAAGCCACATCGTGATCCCCGACAGCAAGGGCCTCTCTCGCCGAAATCAGGATGTCTCTGCGACGCTGGCGGTCGGTCTCTGCAAACGCATCTTCCAGCTTCCGCCTTCGTTCACGCTCCTGTGCTGTCAGTTTCTCTTCGCGGATGTCATGAATCGAAGGTCCCTGGAGAAGATTGACACCCAGTCGTTTGACCGTACCGAGCCTGTGATCCTCGAAGGCGAAGTTGATTTCGATGTCGCGCCACTTGATGCCGAAACCGGCCGTGAGATGACCGGCCAGCACTCCAAGACGTAGGGCAGCCTGATCACGATAGTCGGTTTCCAGTCCCAGGTGCGTTCGGGCGTCCATGCCCGCGGTCTTCTCGAAATCGAGAGAGACAAGAGCTTCGAGCTCCGTGCCCAGCGAACGGTTCCAGGCCGATCCAAGCCGCCAGGCGCGGGGGTCCGGCACGCTTTCGAGATCCAGACGCACCTTCGGCTCCACGAGATTTCGTATCGACAAACCAACAGTCCAGGCAGCCGCTTCACTCGAAACGTTGCCACCGAGAACCAAGGGCTGGATCAGCACACCCGCGTCGAGCCCGACGCCGCTGCCGGAATACCCAGCCAGTTCATGGCGCTGAATCTTGAGCCCGCCGCCGACCATCATGCCAGGACGCATCTCCCGGCCGTGGGCCAGGAGGATTTCGGTTTCGCGGTCCTCGAGGTCGTCCGCGGTCAAAAGGTTTCGATCATCCCGGCCCTCGATGCCACCGGTGCCGAACATCCGAAGGGTCAGCGAGGTGTTGCCCCAACGCCAATGGGGCAGGGCGAAGGACACGTACTGTTCCGAGAAGCCCAACCCGAACAGGTTGGTATGCGAGGTTTCGAATCGCCGACGATCAAGGGCAGCCAGGCCGGCGGGATTCCACAACGCGGCGCTGGCGTCGTCGGCGATGGCGCCGTAGGCCCCTCCCATGGCCAGAGCCCGGTTGCCGGCTCCCAGCGCGAACACGGAGCGGAGGCCGCCGTCGTCACTCAGCGCCCGGGCGAGCGAAGGCGACAGGGAGATCAGGCAGGCCAGCAGGAGACTGAGGCGCAGGGCCATCATCTCACCACCGCCACTTTGCGGTGCAGGGTCTGCACTCCACCAGCGGTCTCGTGCACGACGATCTCGGCGATATAGACACCGTTGCGGACGACGTCTCCCCGGCCGTTGCGACCGTCCCAGGTGACATCCTGGTGCAGGCCAAGGCCTCGGTCATCGGAGTCCAGAAGGACTCGGACAAGTTCTCCGCGAGGCGTGAAGAGACGCAGTTCCACGGACGACGGCCCAGAGAGAGCGAACACGAACGTCGTGATCTCTCGACCTGCGGCGAACGGGTTCGGGAAGTTGCTGTAACTTTCGGACAACGAGGCGGGCGAGACGTTGCCGGTTCTCGTCCAGAAGGGGAACGACTCTCCGGGAGCAGACAACACTCGAACAGTGACCAGATCGCCTTCGGGCTGCTGCACACCGATTCCATCGAGATCGAAGCCCACGATCAGGCTTCCCTCCAACAGGCCGGCCGCGACCTCGAACCTCACTTCGAGCATCTCGGTCTCGCCTGGCGCGATGGTGAGCCCCAGATCACCTGTGATCACAACCGTATCGTCGTCAGGTTGCAATGGTTGACTCTGACCCCAGATCTCACCGTCGTGCAGGGCCACGAACACGCCGACAAATGATCCGAGAGCCAGGCCCTTGGCCGTGTCCCGACCGGTGAGCTCAACGGAAGTGACGTAGAGATCGCCTTCGGAACCGATCGCCGTATTGGTCAAAGCGAGTTCCATGGCGGGAACAGACGTACCCAGAGCGGTGATGGCGGCGGGCATCAGGTCGACGGCGGACACGATCAACTCGTCGGCCGCGGTCTTGATGGAGCGCGGGCCGCTCGAGATCGGCAGGACGGCACCGGAATCGGCCGTCAGCAGGACCTGTTCATACAGATAGAGGTCGCTGACCCTGACGTCATCCAGATCGATGCTCAGCGAAAAATTATCGATCGCGGATTCGGAACGCACATCGACAGCGATGTCGATCTGTCCTGTCATCCCAGGATCCAGCATCAAGTCGGAAAGTTGAATCCTGATGAGACCGTCGGGAGCGGAGGATGTCGGGGTTGAACCTACCGCCAAACCATCCATGAGGACGGTGACCCGATCCAGGACGGTATTGGCTGCCAGGGGATCGCCCGCGAGGTCATAGCAGTGAACCGTGACGGAGTCGATGCGGACCGGAGCGGTTTCTGTCCCGCCGGGGTGCCGAATTTCCAGAGCGAGAACAGCCTGAAGATGGGCGCCACCGGTCAATTCCTCGGAGCCGAGGGCCTGGCCGGACATGTGGGCCAGATCCGCTTTTTCAAGCACGATGAGCCCCGGCATGGCCAAGGGATCGGGATCAAGGCCCGTAGAGACCGGAACTCCCGAGTTGGCGTCGCGGGCATCCCAGCTTTCGCCGTCGGTGAAGATCCCCGCCACCAGGCCGAGCGGAGCTGTCGACCAGAGATCCATCACGACAACCAGTTCGATCTCCTCGCCAGCCGGAATCGGCAACGGCGAGTCGAAGGAAAGCGCAAGGAGGCCGGAAACGCTCGGGAGAGATTCGAGACGACTCAGAACGACGCTCCCTCGCATGACCTTCAGAGCCGAAGCCACAGCCGATGGGTCAGCTAGAGGCAGGCCGTCGCCATCGATCAGCTCCAGGGCGATGCCGCCGAGTTGGATACCGGCGCCGAGGCCAGGCTGGCCGGGATTCGTCAGGGCGATGCGACCCAGGGGAACCGATGACATCCCACGACTCGCTCGACCGACGACAGACGTTGAACCGGTCACAGCCAGGGCTGAAGCGCCTTCCACGACCTGGGTCAGCTGGGAGCGCACAGGATACTCACCATCCACCAGGAGCACGTTGACGGCATCACTCGTCACACGGTCGAAGACGTGCAAGCCACCCTGGTCGAGAACGAGACGGAACACCGAACCCGCTGCATCCTGATGCAGCTCGATAGCCACCGTCAGGACACGCGTCTCGTCCGGATTGATACCCAGGGGCATCGACGGGACAAAAGTCATTTCCGACCCGGCATTCGACTCCACGATCTGAGCCAGGATCAGTTCACCGTCAGCCCTGATCAGGACTTTTCCGATCACGCCACCGGCGGGGACGGGCGCCATCAGATCGTCCTCGAGCCGAAATGCCAGGGCCGTCAGATCGACCGACGACTCGACGCTTTGGCCCGGATGACGAATCTGGAAAGTCCAGGCGTTCACGTCGGCCTGCCCGACATTGACCGCGAACGGCAACTGGGACACCGCCGTCATGAACAACTCCGGCGCCGGGGCGCTGATGAGGACTGGAGGTGCGGAAATCCTGGGCGAGGTGACCTCGGCTGCTCCCCCGGCCACACCACTGACGTCGACAGAAGGAACGACGGTGCCGGTTCCTTCGGCGCGGTACGTCCAGGCGAACACTGTGCTCGCTCCAGGTTCGAGGTCGGCGGTCGCCGGGTCGGGACCATTCAGGAGACTCAGGATTCCTTCACCCGTGAATTCCATCATTCCGGGCGTCACGTCGCTGATGACTGCCGCACCCGAATTCGAGACACCGAAACGAAACACGACGTCTCGCCCGATGACCGTCGCGGTCGGGTCCGACACCAGGGAAGTCTGCAGGGGACTCCTGTTGACCATGACAGACGTGCCGGACAGGACGGCTTGATCCAGGGGGCCGTCAGCTCCTGAGGCGTACTCGACACCTCCGACGGGGATCATCAGCGACACGGTCGAGGAGTCATTCGCCGATTCGGGGATATCCACACCGACGAAGAGCCGTGCACCTGTGATGGGAATGATTTCGTCGAGTCCTTCGATCTCCCAGCGATCGCTCTCGCGACTGAAATGTCCCAACAGCAGATCATCGCTGACCGGGCTGTCCACCGCGTCAAAAATGCCGTCGCCGCCGTCGCGCCACAATCCCACTTCTCCCACATCCTGGACATCGGCTTGACCGGCATTGACCAGCGTCAGGGATTGCAGAACATCTTCCTGATGGCCGTTGGCCGGGATGTGAACATCATAACTGAGATGTTTCTGGCTTCCAGGCGGCAATGTGAACGAACCGTGGGGATACGACGTGAAACGGGAGGCGAGGGTCCTGTCGGCAATGGCGCCGCCATTTCCGGACAAAGGCCATGTCCCGGCCAGTTCAGCTCCAGCCGCGAGTTGCACATCGACGGCGCTGGCAAGGATCAAGGCGATGCTGTCGCCATCGGCCACCAGATCGGCGGCGAGGCGAGCCCCCACGAAAAGATGCCGTGTCGAGGCCGGTGGCACGACCCAGGAGAGACCGCCGAGAACCGCAGCGCCATCACTCACGTTCGAAGCTCCGAGAATGATGTCATCGGGGCCGGGAACGCCGTCGTTCTGGGCATCGTCTCGCAGGACGACCTGGGCCACAATGGCGTCGAGCACGTCTTCATCGATGGTGCCGGGAGAGCGGCTGGCATTGGTCAGCCGCAAGGAATTCACCGTGACGTTCGAGGAATAGGTGTTGGTGGCGATCAGGTGGAAAACCAGATGATCCGCTCCATCGGCCGAAACCGATCGCCACGGCAGGGACGCGGCCGAAAAGTACAACCGGTCCGAGTCACTGATCACCTGGGTGAAATCGTTCACCAGTTGGACGTCCACCGGGCCGTCGTTCCCGCTTTGCATCTCGATGCCGAGAATCGGCAGGGAGAGTTGGATGGTTCGCTGACCCTCGGCGGACGGGAACGTATCGACGGTCACAAGAAGACGGATTCCCCCTACCGGAACCGTGAGATCCAGACCCGAGAGAACCCAGCCACTGCCCGTCCATACCGTCTCGCCGAGAAGCGTATCCAAAGCGGGATTCGACAGCCCGTCGCCATCGTCCATCCAGATTCTCATGCGAGCGATGTCCAGGGCGGCACGCGCCGTCCCGCGGTTCGTAATCTTCAACGACTGCAGGACATCCTCGGCATAGCCATCGGAGGGAACAGCGACGTCGAGAACCAGGCGATCCAATTCTCCGGGAGCCATGACGCCGGCTGCGATCGGCCAGAGAGTAGTCTGAGCCGCGACAAAACCATCGACGACGAGGTTGGCCTCGGTCAGAACCGGCCAGGCGCCCTCGACCACCACGTCGCCGCGGAAGGTCAAGGCGCCGGGGTCGGCGACAAGAAGGCGCAAGCGATCGCCGTCACGGGCTGTTTCCGACAGGACGCCACGGATCTCGAGTTCCAGGGAACCTGCCGGGCCGAAGACCATATCGAGATCGGCGAACGTGGCCACACCCGAGGTCATGCCTTCTGTCGTCAGGGCAATCGGCTGCCATTGGTCCTGGGCCAGACTCCAAAGCTCGAGCCGCGACCAAACGGCATCCAGTTCGCCGGGGATGCCATCTCCCTCGACGGCGTTGGTCACCGTCAGCGACATGAGAGTGTCGGAGCGCACCGAGAGGTTCGCGATTCGCAGGGCCAGCACGCCGAAGGGGTCTGACAAGGGGCGGATCTGCCCGTTTTCCAGTGTCAGGTTCGCGACCTGCATCCTTCCCTGGCCCGGCATCGGGATGTCGAAGGTCACGATCGAGGTGTCGTTCTGCGCGACGGGGTCGACCTGGTCCATGTCCAGGATTCTCGCCAGGCTGGTCAAGGTGCGGCCCCCGGTCAGGTCACGCACCTTCAAGGTCAGGGTCAGGGTTACCGAATCATCCGGAGCCAGGGCACCGATGTTCCAGACACCCGATCCGGAGTCGAAGACGCCGGCCGGATCGGCGGCGATGTACTGCAGGCCGGAGCAAAGGGAGTCGTAAACGGCGATCCGCGTGCCTGGGCGCGGCCCAAGATTCGTCACCGTCAGGTGTGTGGTGACCAGATCGCCTTCAGCCGGTCCTGCATCGTCGGTTGTCATGACCAGAGCCAGATCCGTGCCGGCGATCGTCAGCGAATTGACGGCGACGTTGTTATCGGGCTCAGGGTCCTCCTGATCCCCGGCCAACACCTCGACGACATGCCGCATGACCTGTCCGGTCGTCCCTGCTTTCACGCGCATGCGAACAAAGAGCACCCGTGGCGTCTGGCCTTCGACTGTATCGACATTCCAGACGCCGATTCCGCCGGGCGTCACGGCGAACGATTCAGCCGGCGGCGTGTGGGCGATATACTCCAACCCGACCGGGAGACTGTCGAGCAGGGCGACTCCGGTTGCTGGATCGGGCCCCCGGTTGGTGATCGAAAGGGTGAAGTTGACCTCACTCCCCTCTTCGGGGAGCGTCACGTCGACGAAGGATTCCAGACTCAGATCGGCACCATTGATATGGGTCGATCGGGTCGCATGATCGTTCAGGATATTTCGGTCGGCTACATCCCGCTCGATCAGAGCGGCCGCGACGACGGGATCGGATCCACCGTTGCCAGGAAGAACCAGGGTCTGCAGTTGAAGCTCAGCGGAATCCCCGGCCGCGATCGCGCTGATATCCCATCGATGAGTCCCGGCGTCGTAGGCTCCCTGGAGAGCATTCCAGGTCGACAGTAGCATCGAGTTGGGCAGAGTATCGCTCACAGCGACCCCTGTCGCGTCGCTGGGGCCGTGATTCCGGATCCTGATTGTCCAGAGGACCGTGTCACCGACGTCCACCGAGGCGGACGAAGCCGTGACCCCGACCCCGAGGTCGGCGTCGGGGCGTACAATGAGCTCGACCGATGCGATATCGTTGGCAGGTGTCGGATCACCCTGGTCGACCTCGGCCACAGCGGCGACGACCTGCAGCGTGTCGCCCGCAGTGCCGTCGGCGATGCGCAGTGTCATGTTGATCTCGGCGCTCGTAGCCGCGAGCAACTCGCCCACGATCCATCGTCCTGCCACGGGATCGAAGGTCGGGGCATCGGAATGCGTGAACTCGAAGCCGGTCGGTACGGGCATGCTCACGACAACGCCCGTGGCGCGGTCGGGGCCGTCGTTGCTGACCGACAGGGTGATCACCACGAGATCATCCATCGAGGGTTCTCCATCACCGGCGCTCATCTGCAGGCGGAGGTCGGCGGCGGCGACTGTCACCAGCGCCTGGGAGATATCGTTGGACAAGTCGGGATCGGCGAGATCGCTGGCGTCGACGGCTGCCTCGTTCACCACCACGTCGCCCGGGGTCGAACCGATGATCCTGGCCTGAAGGAACAGCGACGCCGTTCCGCCCACTTGGAGGGTTCCCACATCCCAGACCCCGTCGACCGGATCATAAGCAGCCCAGGCAGGTGAATATCCTACGAACGCGAGGCGGGACTCGAGTGTGTCCCGCACGACCACGCCTGTCACCACGTCCGGCCCGTTGTTGCGAACGGTGACTGTGTAGAGCACCGTTTCACCTTCATCGGCATCGGCCACGTTCACGCTCTTCTGGACGAAAAGATCGGCTCCTCGGATATCGAAAACCTGGGACACAGGCATCGCCTGGGGATCCGAATCCCCTGGTCGAGCATCGGCGACAACTCCCTCGATGGTCTGCATTGTCCCGACCGTACCGTCGACTCTCAGGCCGACAGCGAGAGTAACGAAGCCGCTGGCAGCCACGGAGCCCGGGGTCCATTCCCCTGTGGCCCCATTCCAGCTACCCTGGTCCGGCACTGCACTGAGCAACACGAGCCCGCTCGACAGGGTGATCGAAACGAGAGCGGACTCGAGAACGTCAGGGCCAACGTTGGCCAAGGTGAGATCTGCAAAGACGGTATCACCGACCGTCGGAGCGGGATCGGCGGTCGACCATGACAGGTCGATTTCGGCCTCGCGCACCACGACCTGAGAGGTGAAGAGGTTGTTGCTGCCATCGGGATCGGCCTGATCGCTGGCCTGGACGCGGGCCACGACCGGGATGGTGTCCCCACTGCTTCCTGCATCAACAGCGACATCGACCATGAGCGTGTCGCTCTCACCGACCATCAGGGCGCCGATGGCCCACAAGCCAGTCAGCGGATCGAACGCGGCTCCGGCCGGATCATGACCGGTGTAGCTCAGGCCGTTCGGGATGGTGTCCCTGACGACCAGACTCGAGACGTCTCCGGGCCCGTCGTTACGAACCGTCAGGGTGATCCGCACCAGGTCGCCCGCCGCCGGCGTCGTGTTGTCGATGGATCCTTCGAGATGCACATCGGCGCTCTGCTGGGTCAGGACGGCTGAGTCGGTATTGTCGCTGCTGTCGGGATCCTCCTGGCCGGCCTGGAAGATCGAGGCCGTGTTCACGGCCGTATCGCCGCCGCCGACATCGAGTTGAACCTCAGCTATAACATCGAGGGCGACGGTCTCACCGACGGCCACCGGACCGAGATCCCAGATGCCGCTCACGACGTCGTAGGTACCGCGATCGGCGAGGCTCGACTGGAAAACCAGTCCCCCCGGCAGGGTGTCGGCCACGGCCACGCCCTCGGCAGGGTCAGGCCCGTTGTTGGTGACCAGAACGGTGAACACGACATTGCTGCCCTGCAACGGCGTGGGATCGTCCACGTTCTTGATCAGTCGAAGATTCGCCGCCTGGATGTCCAGCGAAACGAAGGCGATATCGTTGGTACTGTTCAGGTCTTGCTGATCGACACTCGCGACCAGAACCGAATCAACCACGACCGTCCCCCCGGTTCCAGGATCAACGGTCGAAGAAAGCAAAAGGACACAGCTGGCACCGCTGGAGAGGGAGCCAATGGTCCACAGCCCAGTCACCTGGTCGTAGGTGCCCTGGCTCGGCACAGCCGAAGCCCAGGTCAAACCCGGAGCCGGAGCCGCAGAGACGACCAGGTTGGTGGCGCCCAGGAAACCGACGTTCTCGGTGGTCACCGTGAACGTGACCTCGTCGCCGACGTTGGGGAACGCATCGTCGACCGTCAGGCCGAGAGCGATGTCCATCCCCTGGACATCGACGGTGACCTGGGCCGTGTTGTTGGCCGGATTCTGATCCGGAAGGGAAGAGTTGCTGACCGTGGCGACATTCGTGAGCAGGCCCGCTTCGGTGGCGGTCACGCGTCCGACAAGCGCCATGGTCGGGGAGCCGGAAATGATCAGGGTGCCGACATCCCACGATCCCGAAACGGAATTGTAGGTGCCCTGAGTGACGTTCGACGAGACATAAGCAAAGCCCGCAGGCAGAAGATCGGTCACCACGACATCATCGGCCGTGTCCGGCCCGTCGTTTGTAAGCCCCACATCGAAAGTGACGAATTCACCAGGCACAGGCAGCAGAGTGTTGGCGCTCATGCTCAACGCAAGGTCGGCACCGAGGACCCGAATCATAATGGCTGAGCTGTTGTTGACCGGCTCGGGGTCGATGATATCCGATTCGATCTCAATGGGCATCGACAGGAATTGTCCGGTCGCTTCGACCGCCACTTGAGCCTGGATCTGGAGAGATCCGAGGTCGAGGGACGCCATCGTGCTGATCGTCCATGCGCCCGAGACGGGGTCGTAGCTGCCCAGGCTGGCGATGTGGGATTCGTAGATCAAACCGACCGGAAGAGCGGCGTCGACTCGTACACCGGTGGCAGCATCGGGACCCAGATTCTGGGCTTCGATCGTCAGGGTGATGATGTCCCCAGCGACTGGAGTCGCGTCATCGACGAATCCTGAAATCTCAAGATCGGCTTGGCGCAGAACGACGATGCTCGCGGTGTCGGTGTTGTCGACGATGTTGGGGTCGTAGTCTTCGAACACAAAGACAGATGCCTGATTGGACAGGGTCTGACCGGCTGAGCCGGCAAGAACAATGGCGGTCATGCCGAGGGTATGGGTGTCCCCGACCTCGATCGCCTCCGGTTTCCAAATTCCGGTGATGGGGCTGTAGGTGCCGGAACCCGGAGACGCTGACACGAAACCGAGACCAGCCGGCAGCAGATCACGGATCTGGATGTTAAGCGCCCGATCCGGGCCGGCATTAGAAAGAGTCACCTCGAAGATCACCGTGTCGCCCACAAAGGCAGTGTCTCGATCAACCGTCTTTACGACTGTAAGATCCGAAGAGGATCCGATCGCGGCCCAGAACGCCATCACTCCGGATTGGTTGATGTCCTTATCGCTTCCAACAACGAAACCATCGCTTTCGAGCGATTGGATCCGGTTGGCGTCGTTCTTCTTATGATCGAAGTAGAGGGATTCGCCGGTCCCGTCGAGTGAACGCGGCAAGTGGGTTCCGTCTTCGGCGCTCAGGCTCTTGGCTCCCACCCAACTCGGCTTGAAGCCCAGGCCGCTGATCAACCGATTGTCGCTTCCGTTTCCGAGATAGGAACCGACGGCGAATCGCCCGGGGGTCGACTTCCAGACGATGTAGTGATAGACGACTCCGATCTGATTCACGGCGGCGTCGTTGCCGATGGTGAATCCACTCGGAGCCAGTCTCTGGATATGGTTGTTCAACGGGCCTTCATTATCAAATGGCAGGCAAACATCGTTCGCCATATTCTCAGATTTCTGGAGGCTTTGAGCTGTGTGGGATGGAATCACGACGGCATAATCCGGCGCCCATCCCACAACGATGGTCACGTTGTCGGCTCCGTTGCCTACGTACGTACCGACCTCGAGCACACCTGCTTCTGCACTCAAGGCCACCCAATCGAATCGCTTGTCGGCCTTGTTCACGTAATCCGAAGAGGAAACGGTAAATCCATCAACATCGAGAGATGTGATATTCGATCCTTGGAGACTGGTGTTCCAAGACATGTACTTGCTTTGACCCGCGGGCATCGTTGAAGTGGCAAGGATCGTGGGATAGTCTTCGTCGCACTTGAGAATCACGATATCCGGCCGGAAACCCAATCCGGAAATCATCCGTCCACTGACTTCGGAGCCAATGTACGTACCGGTCGCGACTCGTGCTCCCACCAGACTGGGCACCGCCACCATGATGGCGAGGGCCAAGAGCATGGTTGTGCCCCAGCGTGAAGGGGCGAGCCGCAAAGGGAATCGCATGGCGATCACAAGCCTCCGTCGATCTGAATTGGAGCACCGCAGAGCGATTTGGTGCAGAACAGTTCGAGAGTGTTATCGCCGGGATTCGAGTGATCTGTAGATATATTCTGAGGAAACGACAAAGCAATCAGGCTGTTCCGCCGCATAGCAAGGAAACCGGAGGTCATTTTCATGAGAACGAGGCATGAGCAAGATCAGAATCAGGAGCGATTCAGCCGAGTTGCTCCCGCACCAGATCCGCCGCCGCCGCCAGGGCCGTGTCGATGGCGGCCGCATCGGGGAGCCCTGCCTGGGCCGTGTTGGGTCGGCCTCCCCCCTTGCCTCCGGCTGCGGCGGCGATGGCCTTGACCAGGTTGCCGGCGTGGAGACGCTTGGACTCGACCAGTTCCGACGAGAGGGTCACCAGCACGGTGGCTTTGCCATCCCATTCGGCCGCCAGGACCGCGACGCCACGGCCCAGGCGATCCCGGGCCCGGTCGCCGAGAGCCAGCAGGGCGTCGCGATCGTCAGCGTCGACTCGGGCGCAGAGCAGGTTGACATCGTCGATTTGAACCGCGCCGGCGATCAGGGCGTCGAGGCCGCCAGCTGCCGAAGCGCGCTTGATGTCGGTCAATTCCCTGGCCAGGGCGTCCCGTTCGGCGATCAAGGCGTCGAGCTGCTCGAGAGGGTCGCCATCGCGACGCAGTCGTCCCTGAACGGCCTCCACGAGTGAGCGATCAATATCGACGAGTCGCTGGGCCGATGGTCCGGCTACAGCCTCGATCCGTCGCACACCGGCGGCGCTGCTCCCTTCGCTGACGATCCGGAACGGTCCGATGTCGCCGGTTCGAACCACATGGGTCCCGCCGCAGAGTTCGAGGGAGAAGTCGGAGGTCGTGCCAGGAATCTCGATCATTCTGACCCGGTCCCCGTACTTTTCGCCGAACAAGGCCATGGCGCCCCGTTCGCGGGCCTCGTCGAGGGGCACGTCGTCGTGCACCTGCACCACCCCGTTGGCGAGGATTTCGGCCTTGACTAGATCCTCGACTCGAGCCAGTTCCTCTGCGGTCACCGCGGCGTCGTAATGGAAATCGAAACGCAGTTTGTCGGGGCCCACATCCGAACCCGCCTGGGCCACACCGTCGCCCAGCACTGTGCGCAGGGCTGCGTGAAGCAGGTGTGTGGCGGTGTGGTGACGCATGGTTTGGCGACGTTCCTGCGCCACGGTGATCTCGACGGTCGTATTCTCGGCCAGAAGGATCGCCAATGTTCCGGCATCGGCGTCGACGACCGAGAGCGGGCCGTTCTCGCTGGCCACGGTCGTCAGGATCTCAAGCTCCGATCCGTCGTGAAAACGGACTTTGCCCCGGTCCCCGACCTGGCCCCCGCTTTCGGCGTAGAACGGTGATGCGGCAAACTGAAGCTGAGCGGCGCCCTCGCCGGCCGAGCGTAGGCCGATGACGTCGGTCCGACCCTCGAGAAGATCGTAGCCTGTAAAGACGGTCCGAAAAGCCGCCGGGTCGTCGTCACCCAAAGCGATCCAATCGCCGAAGCCCGCCATGTACAAGCGTTCCTTGCCGCTCGCAGCCCGCTGCTGCTCCATGCACGCCGCGAAGCCCGCTTCATCGACGGCGAGACCATCCTCCTGGGCCAGGACGCGCGTCAGATCAAGGGGGAAGCCGAAGGTGTCGTGGAGCTTGAAGGCGTCCTCGCCGGAAATTTTTCCCGATGAGACATCCTTCATATCTGCATACACTTGCAAGCCTCGGTCAAGAGTCAGATTGAAGCGCTCTTCTTCGCGGCGAATCGTCTTGAGAATGCGCTCCTGCTGCTCGAGCAGCTCGGGGTAGGCCTCGCCCATGTCCCGGATAACGACCAAGGCCACCCTCCAGAGGAAAGGCTCTCGCAGGTCGAGGCGGCGGCCGGCGCGGGCGGCCCGGCGCAGGATCCTTCGAACCACATAGCCGCGGCCTTCGTTGCCAGGGGTCGCCCCATCCGCCACCGCGAACGTCACCGCCCGGGCGTGGTCGGCGATGATCTGCATGGCAATGCGATCCTCTCCGGCAGCCTGGCGACCACTCATCTTTTCCATGAACTCGACCAGGGGCGTGAACAGATCGCTTTCGTAGTTCGATCTTACGCCCTGGCAGACCGCGACCAGACGTTCGAGTCCCATGCCCGTGTCGACGCTGGCCATGGGCAAGGGATGGAGTGTCCCGGCCTCGTCCCGATTGAATTCCATGAAGACATGGTTCCAGATCTCAAGCCAGCGATCACAGTCGCACACGCCGAGGGCGCAGCCGTCCGGATGGCCGCAGGACATGTCCGCGCCCTGATCCACATGGATCTCCGAGCAGGGGCCGCAGGGACCGACGTCGCCCATAGACCAGAAATTCTCGTCGTCTCCCGCTTCGAGATCGCCGAGGCGCTTGATCCTGTGCTCGGGCATGCCGATGTCGTCGCGCCAGATGGCGAAGGACTCGTCGTCGTCCTTGTAGACCGAGGCCCACATCACGTCGGGATCCAGGCCCATCTCCCTGGTCAGGAACTCCCAACCCCAGAGCAGGGACTCCTTCTTGGCGTAATCCCCGAAGGACCAGTTGCCGAGCATCTCGAAAAACGTGTGATGACGGGCGTCGCGCCCCACTTCCTCGAGATCGTTGTGCTTGCCGCTAACCCGCATGCACTTCTGGCAGGATGCCGCCCTCACGTAGTCCCGTTTTTCCATGCCCAGGAACACGGCCTTGAACTGGTTCATGCCAGCATTCGTGAAGATGAGGGTCGGATCGTCGTGCGGCACCAGCGAGCTCGACGAGACGACGGCGTGGTCGCGCTCGGCGAAGAATTCGAGGAACCGGGCGCGGATCTGCTTGGCATTCACGGGGAGGACCTCTTGGGGTTCAAAAAACCATGTGACCGGAACCGGTGCGCCGGGTCCAGGAAGACCGGAAGTGTAGCGATCAGGCGCCGGAGCGTCAACTCGGCGACGATGCTCTTGCATTTTCAGGCAGAACACGCTACATGTTGCGGAATCAGAGTCCCCATCAGCCCTTGGGGCGCACCCTCCAGACAGCGGGACGGATCCCCCTAACATCGCAACCCGTGGAGGCATCATCGTCGCCATGCGGCAGACCATGCACATCCTCGTGTCGATCCTGCTCTGGATCGTCTTCGGTTACTACTGGTATCTAGTGACCCACCAGTCCCTGAGCAGCGGCGTCGTGCTGGCGATCAAGGTGCTGTCGCTGCTGGTCGTTCTGGGCATCATCACGACCGTTCTCTGGATCAGGCACAACGAACGACTCGCCCGACGTGATCAGCGCAGATCCCCCCGACCTTCACCGCCCGAAATCCTCGACCACGATCACATCGGCCGCCGTATCGCCGGGCCTGGTCTCGCTGCCCTCAAGCACGCCAGGGTCACCGAGATCGACATCGACGACCAAGACGTGAAGTCGTACGACATCCAGGACGAGGTGGACTGACGTGGATACGATGTACGACGTCGTCGTTCGCTTCGAGCACACCTGGGTGTACCTGTCCCTGCTCCTCTTTTTCGCCTGGTACCCCGTCGGCACCAGCCTCATGTGGATCTTCACGGCGCTGATCTACTTCGTGCGTCGCGAGTTGAACCAGGACATGAGCTTCTATGATCTCGATGAATTCCCATTGGTCAGCGTGGTCGTCCCCGCCTACAACGAGGGTGACAACATCATCGCCACCATCGAAGGCATCCTGGCCCTGGACTACCCCAATTTCGAAGTGCTCGTGGTGGACGACAACTCCAGCGACGACACCTTCGCGAAGCTGCTCCGGTTCGCCCGCGACGGCCGCATCCGTCTGGTCCGCAAACGCCGCAACGAAGGCAAGGCCATGGCGCTCAACGACGCCATCCCCGCCACCAGCGGCGAGCTGCTTCTGATCATGGACGCCGACGCCGTTCCTGATCCCCGAATACTGCGATTCCTGGTGCCTCACTTCCGTTCGTCACGCGTCGCCGGGGTGACCGGCAATCCGCGCGTCGCCAACAGGGACTCGTTCCTGGCCAAGATGCAGACCATCGAATTCACCTCGATCATCTCCATGCTGCGCCGCGCCCAGCGCGTGTGGGGCCGGATCGTGACCATGAGTGGCGTGGTCGGCATCTTCCGCCGCTCGGCCCTGCTGGACGTCGGCATGTATTCTCCGGAGATGGCCACCGAGGATATCGACCTCACCTGGCGTCTTCAGCTGGCCCACTGGGACGTGCGCTATGAAGCCCGCGCGGTCATGTGGATGAACGTTCCCCAGTCGCTGCGAGGGCTGTGGCACCAGAGGCGCCGCTGGTCCCTGGGTTTGAGCCAGGTGCTGACACGCCACGCCCCCGAGGCCCTGCAGTGGCGCAACCGCCGTCTCTGGCCCGTCCTGTTCGAAGCCTGTCTCTCGATCAGTTGGGCCTACGTCTACGTGTTCCTGACGATCATCTGGCTCACGTCCTACTTCGTGGGCTACCCCCCGATCGGCGCCTCGCCCATCCCCAACCTGTGGGGCATGCTGATCGGCACCACGTGCCTGTGCCAGCTCGGCGTGGGGGTGCTGCTCGATCGTCGCTATGATCACAACCTTGGTCGCTACTACGTCGTGGCGGTATTCTACCCGCTGATCTACTGGATCCTGATGTCGATCATTACGGTGATCACCTCTCCCAGCGGCGCGAACGTGAACCGTCGCCGCAACCGTGTCACCCAATGGAAACCCGTTCGGGAGCGAGGATGAGGATGCGTCGCCTTCTTCTCTGCAGCAGTTTCGCCGTCCTGACCTGGGTCGGGATCGGCCACGCCCAGGACGCCTCGCCCACTGCCGGCGACCTCGTCGCCCGGGGGCGGGTGCACGCAGCTGCCGACCGCCACGGCGACGCGGTGGCCGACCTGTTGGAAGCCGTCTCCCTCGACCGCACCCTGCTGCCGACCGTCGCCCGCGAGATCGCCTACCAGACCCTCTGGCGGGAGGACGCCGACACGGCCGTCCGCTACTTCCGGACCTGGCTGAGTCTCAATCCTGGGAACGCCGACAAGGACGTGCTCGCGGGACTGGCCTTGGCCCTGAGCTGGTCGGGCCGCCAATCCGAAGCCGTCGCCCTGTACCGCCGCCTGGTCGCGGAATATCCCGAAGACGGAGCCATCCGCGTCGGCTTGGGCCGAACCCTGCTCTGGGACAACCGGCTCAACTCCGGGTTCACGGAACTGCGTCGAGTCGAACGGGATTTCCCGGCCGACACGGCACCCAACCGGGAGGCCGGACGCTTCCTGATGACCGTCCTCGACGAGTACGACACGCCCCTGGGTCTGCGTTACGAAACGAGCACCGACTCCGACGACCTGAACATCGGGCGGATCGGAGCCTGGGCTGCCGGCCACGTCGGTCAATCGTTCCTGGGAACCGTCGCCCCTTCGCGCACCACCTTCGATCAGGCAGGCCGACCGGATGTGGAAGCGTGGCGCCTGCGCGCGGGCCTGGCCGGTCCTCTCGCTTCCGACGTCAGCCTCCATCTCTCGGGATGGCTGGACAGTTTTCGCGGCGATGGTCCCGACACCTGGTCCGGCGCCGATCAGCTCGAGTGGGATCCTTTCGGCTACGACGGCTGGCTCACCTGGGTGCCGCACGCCCGTCTGCGTCTCGACGCCGGTGCCGGACGACAGCCCCTGGAGGCCATGTCGCCGCTGTCCCATCGCGTCATCCTGACCAGCCGCTCCCTCTCGAGCGACTGGCGGCTCGCACGCTGGTGGACCGCTTCCGGCGCTGTCGCCCATGCCGACTACTCCGATGGCAACCGGCGCTGGTCCTGGACCGGACGCCTACAATGGCGTCGCGAGGGTCGTGTCGAACTCTGGGCCGGGCCGACGGCGACCCTGCTCGATTTCGCCCGCCCCGGCGACGGCTACTGGAGCCCCGACCAGATGAAGAACCTGAGCTTCGAAGCCCGGGCCAGGACCCGAGGCCGAAGCTGGATCGCCGAAGTCTCCGGTCGTCTCGGAATCGAGAAAGGCTCGGGTGACGAGTCCGTCAGCATCGGCGGAGCCTCGGCTCATCTGGGCTACAGGTTCGCTGCGGGCGCCCTGGTGAGCCTCGACGCCGGCCACTCCCGCTCCCGGGTCACCGGCAGCGGGTACAACCGTGACTTCGGAGCCCTCACCGTGCGACTGTTCCACTAGGATTGCGTCACCATTCCGAGGAGCGGTCGTGGGCAAGCTCCGGGCCAAGCATCGATTCTGGATCACCATCGCAGGCGTGTTGGTCCTGCTGGCTGTCGTCTTCGTCCTGTTGTTCAACCTGCTCTGGGATCTGCAGGACGAGAAGGCTCTCGCGTCCCGCACCGGCAACACCCTCGACACGCCACGCGAACTTCGGGATGACGATCTCAAGTCGGTCCACGACGGTGTGGTCATCCTCTGCTACCACTACTTCCGACCGACCTACGACCCCGAGTACATGTCGCGAGTGCTCGGCGCCGTGATCCTGAATCTGCCCACCCTGGGCTACAAGGAGTTCTGGACAACGCCGATCACGGAGTTCGAACGGCACCTCCGATACTTTCGGGACGAAGGCATCCCCGTCCTGACACTCGATGAGCTCGATGACCCCGGCCTTCCCACTCCGGCGGTGGTCCTGACCATCGACGACGCCGACCGCAGCGTCTACGACCTCGTCTTTCCCCTGCTCGAAGAGTACGGCATGCGGGCCCACCTCAACGTCCCGACGGCCAAGGTCGGAACCCGTTGGAGCGGCTTGAACGTCTGCACCTGGAGTCAACTGAAGGAGATGGCGGCATCTGGTCATGTCCTGATGGAATCCCACGGGCACGACATGCACTGGAAGGTCGTGAGCGACCGGGGTTTTGAACCGTCGTTCCTGCATCCCGATAAGATGAGCGCCGAAGATGCTGAAATCCTGGCGTCGGTTCTCCCCGATCAGGACGATCCCTCCCTGGTCGCTGTCCGCATCGTCGACGCCCTGACCGGGACTCACGCCGCGGTCGCAGCCGACCTGTGGACCAGTCGCCGGTTGCTGGCCGAGCACACGGGGCGCCATCCGGATTTCCTGGCCTGGCCCTACGGATTCGCCACGGCCGATCTGGACAGCGCAGCGGCCGGACTCGGTTTTCGCGGCACCCTGAGCCTCTCGGCCGGCGCCTGGCGTCCCGGCGATTCCCCCTGGCATATGCGCCGCTACGCGGTCACGGCCAAGACGACCCTGGAACTGATCACGGAGCTGTTCGAGGAGGAATGAGAGGGCATTAGCCGAGGGAAGTGATCCGAACCCGGCGGTTCCGCGGCCCGTCGAATTCGCAGAGCCAGACCGCTTGCCAGGTTCCGAGGTCCAGGCGCCCGTCCCGCACCGGCACGATCTGATCGCACCCGATGAGGCTCGACTTGATGTGCGCCGCCGAATTCCCCTCGGCGTGCCGGTAGCCGTCTTCCCAGGGCACCATCTTGTCCAGCTCCATCAGCATGTCCCTCCGCACGTCCGGATCGGCGCCCTCGTTGATCGTCACCGCGGCGGTCGTGTGCGGCACCCAGATCAGGACAGCCCCGTTCTCGACTCCCAGTTCGAGCACGGCCGCCTGCACCTCCGAAGTGATATCCACCATGTCCGAGCGGCTGCTGGTCCTGACTGACAATTCCATCGAACCGTCCCCCTGGTGTTCTCGACCTCTAGAAATCGAAGTACATCGTGTACTCGTAAGGATGAGGCCGCCTGCTGATCGCCTGGATCTCCTCGCGCTTGATCTCGAGCCAGCGCCGGATCAGCAGCTCGGGGAAGACGTCGTTCCGCAACAGGAACGTGTGATCCTGCTCGAGGGCATCGAGGGCGTCGGCCAGGGAGCGAGGCAGGAACTCGACTTCCTGACGCCGGGCTTCGGAGGGCGCGTCTTCGGGATGGAATCCCTGCTCGTAGGGATCGATCCGGTTGACGATGCCGTCGATGCCTGCCATCAGGACAGCAGCCATCGCCAGGTAGGGGTTGCAGGTGAAGTCCGGCGGGCGGTACTCGATGCGACGATGCTGGGGGTCGGCCACGTAGCTCGGAATCCGGATGGCCGCACCGCGGTTGCTGCGTCCGAAAGTGATCGCCGTCGGCGCTTCGAATCCCGGCACCAGGCGTTTGTAGGAGTTGGTGCTGGGGTTGGTCAGCGCGCACAGGGCCGGGCTGTGTTTCAGGATTCCACCCACGTAGTACAACGCCGTCTGACTCAGGTTGGCATAGCCTGCCGTGTCGTTGAAGACGTTCTGACCCTCGGCATCGACCAGGTACTGATGCAGATGCCAGCCGCTGCCGGCATTGTCGTAGAGGGGCTTGGGCATGAACGTGACCTTGAGACCGTGTTTCTCCGCCAGATTGAACAGGATGTACTTGGTCATCACGGCGTCATCGGCGGTGGTCGGAAGATCGGCGAACCAACCCTCGATCTCCTGCTGGGCGTGGGCCCCCACTTCATGATGATGATAGCGGACGGGAATGCCAAGCTTCTGCATCAACGCACAGGCTTCGTCCCGAAAATCATCGTGACGATCATGGGGGTTGCAGGCGTGGTAGGCGTTGTGGAAAAATGCCTCGTCGCTCTTGATCCGATAACCCGATCGGGAAACCTCGTTGTGGAATTCAGCCTCGTCGAAGATGTGGAACTCGTATTCGGGAATCCAGCGCGTGGAGTCGGCGATGTCGAGATCACGCAACGCCTGTTCGGCGGCGCGAACGATGCGACGGCCGTCCTGGGCGAAGGGCGTGCGCTCCGCGTCGACATGTCTGACCTCGGCGAAGAGCGACAGGGTCGGTCGGCTGCGGAAGGGATCCATCTGGGCCGTCGCATAGTCCGGAACCAGGACCATGTCGCTTTCCTCGACCTTGAGGAAGCCATAACTCGATCCGTCGAAACCGATGCCTTCATCGAGCACGTCCGGCGTGAAGCGGGCGAAGGGAAACGTGATGTGATGCAACCGGCCGATCAGATCGAGAACCTTGAGATCGACGAATTCCACACCGTTGGCCTCGGCCATCTTGCGCACGCGCTCGAAACTGTTGCTCGTCATGAAGGCACCTCATCGAGAGGGTATGAGTCGGGATAACAAGCTGTCTCCGTCGAAAGATAATCACCCGGACCCGGAGTGAAAGAAGCGTTTCACCGGAGCGCCGACGCCCCTTGCCCAGGTCCCGCCGCCCGCCTATGTTTGGCTTTCATCAGAACCGCGGGGAAAGGAGTGGCCGGTGCCGGAGACCCCCATCACGATCCAGTTCGAGGGCAAGGCTGTACCTTGTCGCATCGACGCGACGGTGGCGGCAGCCCTCTGGGAGCACGGCCTGCGTGTCCTGTCCCACAGCCCCAAGTACGGTCGTCCCCGTGGCCTGCTCTGCGCCCGCGGCCATTGCATGAACTGCCTGATGCGCGTGGACGGCGTGCCGAACGTGCGCACTTGTCACCTGCCGGTGGCCGACGGCCTGCGGATCGAACGCCAGGACAGCGGCGCTTTCTACGCGCCTCCCATGCAGAAACTGCTCAACACGACCGGTCACCTGCTTCCGGTCGGTTTCTACTACAAGTGGTTCACACGCCCCGCGGCCGTGTCGAATTGCTTCATGAAGGGCATTCGCCCCATGACCGGCGTCGGTCGGCTTCCCGAACGTGAAAACTGGAACGGAGACTCGCCGTTCGAGTCGCGAGACTTCGGTCGCCTCGGCACGGTCGTCATCGGTGCCGGTGTTGCCGGCATGACCGCCGCACTCGAAGCCGACGACGACGTTCTGCTCGTGGATGATCATCCGGATCCCGGCGGTCAACGTCGTGCCGCCCTGGACCGCATTGCCCTGAACACCCCCGATGTTCTGGCCGGCCTGACCGACCTCGATCGTCTGCACCGGGATCTCGGATCTCTCGCGAGCCGCGTCGAAGACCACGACGGCATCCGCTTCCTGCCGAACACGACCCTGGTCGGAGCCTGGCAGCCCGACATGCTCCTGCTGCGGAACGAGGCCGGCCTGATCCAACTGCGCGCGAGGCGTGTCGTGTGGGCTGCGGGAGCCTTCGACGCCATGCCGCTCTTCGAGGATAACGACCTTCCCGGCCTGATCGGCCCCCGGGCTCTCTACCGCCTGCTCACACGCGACGGTTTGACCGTCCGCGGACTCAAGACCGTCGTCTGGGGTCATGGAGCGGACCTCTGGGCTTCCGCGTCGCTGCTGCACGCCTCGGGTGCCCAGGTCACCCTCGCCCTGGACGATCGGGCCTCCTCGGACGGCGCCCTGCTGGAAACCGCCCACCGGTTCGGTTGGGCGCTGCAAACCAATACCGACATCGTGGCAGCGAGTGGACGAGACGGCTCCCTCGATCATCTGGAGCTGACTTCGAACGGCGCCCGGCACGAGATCCCCTGCGAACTCGCTGTGCTCTGTGTTCACGGGAAACCGACCTACGACGTTCCTTATCAGCTGGGGGTTGACCTGGTCCTGGATCCCGAGCGCGGAGGCTTCGTGCCGAGACGCGCGGACACGGCTGCGACGGGTTCCGTTTCGGTCGTCGGCGAAGCAGCAGGAATGGGCCCCCTCGACGTGTTGTCGGAGGTCTCGCCGTGAGCAAGTGCATCCTCTGCCGCTGCGAGGACGTGACTCTCGCCGAGTTCCGCAAGGCCTACGCCGACGGGTTCCAGGAACTCGAATCGTTGAAGCGTTTCACCGGTGTCGGCACAGGGTTCTGCCAGGGCAAGGGTTGCCTGGTGGAGTCCGCCCTTGAGCTGGCCTCGCTTCGCGGCGTTGCCCCGGGCGACATTCCGCTGACCAACATCCGGCCGCCGGTCCTACCCCTGACGTTCGGGGAGTTGGCCTCCCTCGACATCCCACCGTTGATCGGCGAGCTCGAACTCCCCGACCACGACACGGAGGTGAGCCCATGATCGCCCTGCCCGACGGTCCTGTGCCCTGCCGTGCCGACGCCGTGGTCGTCGGCGGCGGAATCAACGGGTTGGCCATCGCCTACGAGTTGAGCAAGCGTGGCATGAAAGACATCGTGGTCCTCGAGAAGAACTATCTTGGCAGCGGATCGACCGGACGTTGCGGCGGCGGCATCCGCCAGCAGTGGACGACCGAGGAGAACATCCGTCTTGCCCAGGAGAGCGTGACCGCCTACGAGAACCTGGCGACCGAGCTCGGTCTGCAGACGTTCTTCCGCCAGGGCGGCTATCTGATGGTCACCGACGACGAACGCCACCTCGAGGCCATGCGCGATGCGGTCGCCCTGCAGAACCGCTGCCAGGTGCCCAGCGAGTTCCTGCAGCCCGAGGAATGCCTCAGGATCGTGCCCCAGCTCGACATCACGAAGATCAAGGGCGCCAGCTATTGCGCCAAGGACGGCACGGCCTACCCCTTTTCCGTGGTCTGGGGATATGCCCGTGCCTGCCAGAGGGCGGGCGTGAAGGTGTTCATCCGCACCGAAGTGACCGGTGTCCGCACCGAAGGCGATCGCATCACCGGTGTCGAAACGACACGTGGCGACATCGCCTCCCCTCTGTTGATCAACTGCGCCGGACCCTGGGCAAGGTCCCTGGCTGCCCAGGTCGGTGTCAAGCTGCCCAACCGGCAGGAACGTCACGAGATCATGGTCAGCGAATCGTGCAAGCCCTTCCTCGATCCCATGGTGATCTCCATCAGCAACGGCATCTACTTCAGTCAGAGCATGCGTGGTGAGATCGTGGGCGGCATCGGCGATCCCGACGAACCCCAATGGACCCTCACCGACGATTTCGACACGCGAAGCCAGCTGCGCTTCGCCGTGCGTTTCTCCAGGGCGCTGTGCGGCTACTACCCTCCCGCCCGCACCATGCGGCTCATGCGCCAGTGGGCAGGCCTGTACGATGTGACGCCAGACCACCGTCCCATTCTCGGGGGTGTCGCGGGGCTCGAGGGATACCATCACATCTGTGGGTTCAGCGGCCACGGTTTCATGCTGGCGCCCATGGCTGCGGCGCGGATGGCGAACTCCATCACGACCGGAGTTCCGGATCCGATCATCGAATCCCTTTCGCTGTCGCGTTTCGAGAACGGGAACGTGGTGGCGGACGCCTTCGTGGTGGGCTAACGGGACGACGACTTCAGATCGCCGCACCGGGTGGACTGAGGGTTTTACGCTTCGATTCCAACGCTATCCCGCAAGGCTTCTTCCAGCCCGCCATGGTGGAACTCGAAACCCCTGGCCCTCAAGGCTTTGGGGACGGCCCTCGAACTCGTCAGGACCAACGTCGCCATCTCCCCGAGCAGCAATCGGATCACGAAGGCCGGCACCGGGAGGATCGCCGGTCGGCCGAGGATCCTTCCGAGGATCTCGGCGAATTCGCGTTGTTGGGGTGGGTCGGGAGCCGTGATGTTGACCGGCCCGGTGTAGGACGGATCGTCGAGAACGGCGAGCACAGCCCGGACGGCATCGTCCAGATGAATCCACGCCACGAACTGCTTCCCGTTCCCCATCGCGCCGCCGAGCCCGAGCCGGAAAGGCGGCACCATCCTGACCAGAGCGCCTTCGCCCTTGGCCAGCACCATCCCGAAGCGCAAGGGGATGACACGCGTGCGTGACGAGGCTCCGGCTGCGCATCGCTCCCATTCGAAGGCCAGGCGACCGAGGTAGTCGCTCGAAGCTTCACGTTCCTCATAAAGAGGCTCGCGGCCTCCATCCCCGTAGAACCCCACCGCCGACGCCGTCAACAGGGTTCGCCTGCGTTCGTAGCGGTTGATCGCTTCGACGATGCGATGCGTCGTCTCGAGACGCGACCGGCGAAACTCGCGTTTGCGTCGGCCGGTCCAGCGACCCGATGCGAGGGGAAGGCCCGCCAGATTGATCACGGCGTCGGCATCGGTGATCTCTGCCTGCCAGGGTCCAGGTTGGGTCGGATCGCTTTCGACGATCACGGTGCCTCCTGGCAGGCGCAACCGGGCCCCGGCGGCATGCCGAGTCACCACGACGATTTCGTCCCCGCGCATCGCAAGAGCCCGCGCCACGGCACGGCCGATGAGGCCTGTGCCTCCTGTCATCACGATCTTCATCCGAGCAGGATAGCCCTGCCGAACCGCGATTGTCCATCGGTGGTCGGGCCTCGTTGACATCCCCATGGAGCCCGCTTACCGTTGGGGCCGACGCGAGGCTTCCGAGACCGACCCGATTCGAGGGGGATTCATGCATTACGAGTGGATCGACTGCGACGTCCAGGACGGCGTCGCCCGCATCAGCCTGCTGGGCCCAAGTGGCGCGCTGGCCACGGACTTCTGTGATGAGTTTCTCGATCTTCTGCTCCGTCTCCAGGAGGATCGGGCTGCCCGAGTCCTGCTGCTGACCGACACCGGCGGCGACCTGGACATGAGCTTCGACCGCCGCGGCCTGGCCGAGCGCTGGGCCCGAGGCGAGGGGCCCGAGCAGATGGCTGGCGACCTCGATGTGATCCGACGAGTCACGATGCTGATGCAGGATTTCACCAAGCCCCTGATCGCAGCAGTCACTGGTGACGTGCGCGACGGTGGTTTCGGATTCGTGATGAACTTCGACATCCGGCTCGTCGCCCCGACTGCCACATTCACGGCACCAGACATGGTCCAGGGCACGCTCCCCGACTGGGGTTTGAGTTATCTGCTGCCTCGTCGCATCGGCTCGGGACGCACCTTCGATATCCTGTGGTCCGGGCGATCGGTCGGCGGACCGGAAGCCCACGCCATGGGACTGGTCGACCGTCTCTTCGAATCCGACACCTTCGAGGAGGATGTCGAGGCCTTCGTCGCCCGTCTGGTCGATATTCCGCAACCGACGATGCAGCTGAGCCGGATGACGGTCCAGCAGTCCTCCCAGTTCGACCAGACCACGGCCCTGTCCCTCGAATACGAGTCCCAGGAGCAGTGCTGGGATTCCCGCGAGACAGCCGAAGCCATGGCCGCCTGGAGTGAAGGCCGGCGCCCCGAATACTGGGTCGCCGACAACGACGACGAATGAGCCGACGGCTCGCATCAGGAGGGTCCCCGTGGGTTTGACACTCATCGAGAAAATCATCGCCAGCCATTGCGACGGCGATGTGCGCCCCGGTGCCACCGTCGACATGATCGTGGACATCCGGGCGGCCCGCGACTTTGGCGGCGCCAACGTGGTCAAGAACCTGCGCGGCGCCGGCCTGACCGTGGCGGATCCCGAGCAGACCCTTTTCACGTTCGATTGCAATCCCGGCGGCAGCGACCAGGGCTACGCCGGCAACCAACAGTTCTGCCGCGACTACGCCCGCGAGACCGGCGTCGGCCTGCGCGACATCACCGACGGCATCGGCACCCACATCTCGTTCGAGAACGGCCTCGTCGTCCCGGGATCGACATTCGTCAGCACCGACAGCCATGCCAACATCATGGGCGCCGTGGGAGCCTTCGGCCAGGGCATGGGCGACCAGGACATCGCCTACGCCTGGAGCAGCGGCAAGGTGTGGTTCAAGGTGCCCATGTCGGCCAAGGTGACGCTGGTCGGCACACCCGGCCCCATGGCCACGGCCAAGGACATCGTGCTGAAGATGCTGCAGCATCTCGGCGCCAACGGCCTGCTCGGCTACGCGGCCGAAGTCTACGGCGACTGCGTGGACGGACTCGACCTTCCTTCGCGAGTGACCATCGCGTCGATGGCCACCGAAATGGGCGGCATCATCGCCCTGATTCCACCCAACCAGGCGGTGCTGGACTACTGCTCCGCAGCTGCGGGACGACCGATCGAGGGTGTGTATGCCGACTCGGACGCCCACTACGACCTCGAAGTCTCGATCGACGTGGACGGCCTCGGTCCGATGATCGCGCGGCCCGGCCATCCCGAGGACACGGTGGCAGTGGGTGAGGTCGCAGGCCGCAAGATCGACTCGGTCTTCATCGGATCATGCACCAACGGTCGCTTCGAGGACCTCGTGGCCGCAGCCCGCGTGCTCGAAGGTCGCAGGGTCGCCCCGGGCGTAGTGCTGAAGATCGTCCCAAGCACACGCTCGGTCTGGGAACAGGCCCTCGACACGGGATTGGTCAAGACGTTCATGGAAGCTGGCGCCCTGGTCGGCAATGCCGGCTGCGGCGGCTGCGCCTCGGGCCAGATCGGCCAG
>Ga0180007_10001483_pt1 | contig 31828 bp, 17 predicted proteins | sample MM_PC_MetaG_FD_121122 | JGI IMG/M metagenome (GOLD analysis project Ga0180007, IMG submission 121122) | Groundwater microbial communities from the Aspo Hard Rock Laboratory (HRL) deep subsurface site, Sweden - MM_PC_MetaG | ecosystem: Environmental > Aquatic > Deep subsurface > Groundwater... | reverse complement strand
GTTTTGAGGTAAGCCCGCGAATACCACTCGATCACATCAGCAAATGGATGGGGCATAGGAAACCCGACTTGACCGCGAGTTATCTAAAAGCTTTTCAGCAAGACGAGATCGAGAGCCTTGGGCTTCTTTGGAATCACTTCTGATATGGCTCAAATACTGGTAATAGAAATGGCTCATTTATCGATGTGATTCACAAAAATGCCCTCAAAAAACCCTATTCCCGGCCCTTGACCGGGCATTTTTTTGATGGTAAATGAAACAAAACTAATGAATTGTTTCAGGTGATAATATGGCTAATTTTTTCCCCGAAATGTCCCTTTTTGATGAAAACGGCAAGCGGCTCTATCTTACCGACACCGAGCGCAGGCTTTTTCTCGATGCCTCCAAAGTCGAGAACAGAGAAAACCGAGTTTTTTGCTCTGTCCTGCATTACACTGGGTGCCGACTTTCTGAAGCTCTGGAACTTACCCCACGGCGGATCTCCATTCAAGACCAAGCAATAATTATCAGGACCCTCAAGAAAAGAAAGCACGATAAACAGGGAAGGGTGAAAAAGCCTCAATTTCGTTCTATTCCTGTTCCTTCCAGCGTGATTGATTTTTTTGATTTAGTGTTTGATCTTCGGCGGCAGCAGCACAGGAATAATGCCCAGCCCTTTTGGACTATGAGCAGGACATCCGCATGGCGAATGATAAAAAAGGTTATGGAGCGTGCTGGGATCAGCGGCCCCCAAGCTACACCTAAAGGCCTACGCCATGGTTTCGGGGTTGTCATGGTCACCAGCGAAAATCCTTTACCCCTCCACATTTTGGCCGATCTCATGGGCCACTCTTCTACCGCCACAACGGAAATTTATACGAGGGTCCTTGCCGGCGAAAAGCAAAAAATGGTTTTAAATGCCTGGAAAAGATAAAAAGGCGATGTCTCGTAATTGAAAAACCAGGCAAAAAACATTGGTCGGGTGTAATACTTACCTGGATAATTCTATAAGAATCATTTCTGCTAGGCTTTCCAGGAAAAAGAAGGTTCTGTATTATGAAAGCTAAAAAATTTGACAAAAAATTTGAAGCTGGCGAGGACATGACGGATGATCTGAATTTTTCAAAAGCTCGGCGGCTCAATCAAGGAACTAAACGAGTCAATATAGACTTCCCAGCCTGGGTAGTAGAAAAGCTCGACAAGCAATCCAAAAGACTTGGAATAACAAGGCAGGCCCTTATTAAAGTTTGGATTGCGAAGAAGCTCAAAGAGGCTGTTTAAGCCGAGACACGAGAAGGGAGACGACCCCTGTCTTGGGGCAACTTTGTTTGAAATATCTTCACTTAGTACGAAAAGGGGCTCCTTGACTTTTTGAGGGCGGCAAATTGTTATAAGTGCAAGATTTTATACTTGCGGGATTGCTTTACTGATTTTTTTGATATTTGGGGGAAAAGATCAGAAAGAATATCAAATTGCTATATTTTTCAATCATGACCCTTGCCAGAACAAACCTAAATTGAAGAGGTTCATTAAAAGAAATATTCTTAGACAGCAAAAAGGCTGGATAAAAATAATCTGGGTAATAATATGCGTTAGGATAGCGGACTAAAATTTTTTATGCTTCCATAACGAGTTAAAACTCTTCGTTTTTTCGTAAGTCTACTTTATTTAAACCTCAGACATCGGGCTGCGTAGCATGAACTTCCAGTCTTCAAAATCTGCGATTACTTTAAAGCGTTTTTTTGGCTGAGGTTATTTTGAAAGATAACGTTACAAATGCCTTTACCTTTTTTAACCTATTTGTGATGAATTATCCGGGTTAGAAAAAACTGGATTTCCCCAATACAAACTGGATCTTTACATGAATGTATTTGACCTCAGAAATCGTCTTGTTGAAGACTACTCAAGTTACACAAAAAGCTTTATCAAAATTGCAGACGCCCGCATTGCCGAGAAAGTAAATTTGGAACTTTCAGCCGGCGCTTTCTGGCCAGAGCCACTCCTACAGCTCAATCCAACCTTTCTGCCCGGGGGCACCATTGACGAACTTGTGAGCCAGGGTATGCTTCACCCTGAGTGCTCCAAGATATTCCGGATCGACAAGTCAGATGTCGACCTCAACGGCAAACCTCTGCTCCTCCATACCCATCAGCGGGATGCCATTATCAAGTCCAAAGAGGGTAAATCGTACGTTCTAACAAGTGGCACGGGATCAGGGAAAAGTCTGACCTACATTGTGCCCATCGTTGATCATGTCCTGCGAAACGGTTCTGGGCGGGGCATCCAGGCAATTGTCGTCTATCCGATGAATGCCCTCGCCAATAGCCAGGATGAGGAGTTGAGCAAGTTTTTGAAGAAGGGGTACCCGGAAGGGAAGTCCCCTGTCCGATTTGCTCGGTATACCGGTCAAGAAAAGGGCGCAGAACGTGAAGAAATAAGAAGCAATCCTCCCGACATCCTGCTGACCAACTACATGATGTTGGAATTACTGCTGACTCGCCGCGAGGACCGAGAACTGGTAAGAGCCGCGCAAGGCTTGAGCTTTCTGGTCTTTGACGAACTCCATACCTATCGAGGGCGGCAAGGAGCTGATGTAGCGCTTCTTATCCGTCGTTGTCGATTTGCCTTTGGCGGTCATGACATAATCTGTATTGGCACCTCGGCCACCATGGCCAGCGGTGGGAGTTCAGATGAACAGAAACAGGAGGTTGCCAAGGTTGCCAATACCCTGTTCGGGGTTTCTTTTGATACTTCACAGGTCATTGGTGAAACACTTGAGCGAGCCACGCCGGAGGCTGATTTTGAGTCGCCCACGGCAATCCAATCATTGAAAGAGGCGATTTTTAATGATGTCCAGCCCCCAGACAATTATGAAGAGTTTCGCCTTCATCCATTGGCATCATGGATTGAAACAATGTTCGGGGTGACAACTGAAGAAGGGACCGGCCGCCTGGTGCGACAGACTCCTCTTCGATTGCAGGGTGAGGACAGTGCTGTTGATGTGCTGACAAGGTTGATCCCATCACTCGATCCTGTTCAGTGCGATACAGTGTTACGCCGTTATCTTTTGAAAGGCTCTGAACTGCGGCGCAGCAGTTCAAGTCGGTTCCCTATTTTTGCTTTCCGGCTTCATCAATTTTTTACACGGGGCGATACCATATGGTCGACTATTGAATCCGAGGAAAAGCGGCACCTCGAACTGACCAAAAAAGGATCCAAACCTGGCGAACCAGACAAGCCTCTCTTCCCCCTTGTTTTTTGTCGTCAATGCGGAACCGCCTATTACCGTGTCAAAGTGACCGCCGATCAACACGGCACCATCCTACTTCCCCGGGAAGACAAACGTGAGGAGGGCGATGATGGCAGCGGTGATGCCTATCTATTTACCTCCGAGTCGGCACCGTGGCCTAGGACTGATGGAAACAGCTTGTTGGAACGCCTCCCTTCTGTCATGAAAGAGACCTCGCCCCAAGGTGTAGAAAGGATTCGTTCTGATGCACGCGGCGATAAACCCGAGCCGGTATTCGTGGATGCAGGTGGCTATATTGTGACCGAAGACCAGGGCATACCGGCGGCGTTGATCCGGAAGAACTTCCTTTTTTGCCTAGAGCCGTCCTGTGGCATCGCCTATACCAAGAGCCAGCGATCAGAGCGTCCTAAATTGGGCACCCTCGGGGTCGATAACCGCAGCACGGCAACCACAATCCTTGCGGTTCGCTCTCTCATCGAATTGCAAAGGGATCAAGCTCTCAAGCCTGAGGCCCGCAAGCTATTGAGCTTCACGGACAACCGCCAGGATGCCTCACTCCAGGCTGGCCACTTCAACGATTTTGCTCAGGTCGCCTTGCTTCGTTCTTCGCTCCATAAAGCAACTCAGGATAGGGGCGAAAAGGGGTTGAGTCATGGGGAGCTTTCTCGAAGCGTCTTTGAAGCCATGCAGCTTCGATTCGATGAATATGCTGCCGATGCCGAGGTTCGAGGGCCAGCCAGAAATGCCACCAATGATGCCCTGCGCCGCGTCATCGACTACTATCTGTATCGCGATTTACAGCGCGGTTGGCGTGTAACGGCACCAAATCTCGAAGACTGCGGACTGCTGGCCTTTGACTATGAAGGGTTGAAAGGAGATGATGGTCTCCTCGGAGAGACAGAGCTTTGGGAGTCAGGCTTCACGGTCCAAGTAGACCGCGAGGCTAAAGAGTTTATCGAGACTCCAGCACCTCTCCGTGATTGCCCACCTGAGTTGAGGGAGGAACTATTACGTACGCTGCTCGAAATTATGCGTCGATCACTGGCTGTCAAAGTCGATGTGCTTGATTCGCAGAAGCAACTTGATCTTGTTGAGCAAACAAAATTTCGTCTTCTTGAAAATACCGTCTGGTATCTGGAAGATGTACGGGAACTCGTGAGGTCAGAAGTTGCCTACCCCCGCCCTAAACAGCAGCAGGATCGCTCAGGTTTCTTTGTCTCGTCCTATGGCAGCTATGGTCGCTACTTGAAGCGTTCTCTTAAAAGCTATGTGCCGTCAGGGCAAAACTTCGGTCGTGCCGAAGTCGATCAGGTGATCCGCTTTTTATTCCTCTCCCTCAAACGCTACGGCATTGTCGAGCAAGTTCGCAGTGGAGATGTGCCGGGTTATCAGATTAACGCCGACGCCTTGCGCTGGCTTCCAGGGAATGGTGAAGTCCGCCCCTTGGATAGAACGCGACTTTTGGAAGTCGGCGAGATCCCACCCGAAGTAAATCGCTATTTTCTGGAGTGCTACCGCCGATTCGTCGATTTGAAGTGCGTTCTCGAAGCCCGTGAGCATACCGCTCAGGTCGCGTCTGAGGATCGCGAGGAACGTGAAGATCGATTCCGTACTGGGGACCTGCCGCTGCTCTTCTGCTCGCCGACCATGGAACTGGGGGTGGATATTGCCCAATTGAATCTTGTAAATCTCCGTAATGTCCCACCCACCCCGGCAAATTATGCGCAACGGAGCGGTCGTGCAGGACGTGGTGGCCAGCCGGCCCTTGTCTATACTTACTGTGCCGGAAGGAGTCCCCACGATCAGTATTATTTCCGCCAGCCAACCCGAATGGTAGCCGGAGCGGTTGCCCCACCGCGAATCGATATCCGTAATCGTGATCTTGTCCGCTCCCATGTTCACGCCATTTGGATGGAGGTGGCCAAACCTGATCTGGGGAAGACCCTCACTACGGTCATCGACCTTGCCTCTGCCGAGGGGAAGCTTCCGTTGGCTGTTAATGAAGCCATCCAGCGGGAATTGAAGAGCCCTGCCCATCTGGCTGCAACCCAGACCAAAGCAACGGAACTCATCGGCAGCATTCAAGGTGAACTGGCCACTGCGGCATGGTTTCATGATAATTGGGTAAAAGAGACCCTTGACCAGATCGAGAGGTCCTTCGATGTCGCTTGCGAACGCTGGCGCAGCCTGTACCGTGCGGCAGTCCGGCAGCGAGAGCTGCACCACAAGATTATCGGGGATCACTCGAGGCCCGAGATAGAGCGAAATCATTCCCGCCGGCTACGTGCACAGGCAGAGAGCCAGATTCGTTTGCTCACCGAGGCCAAGGGGATGTATGAGGGAGATTTTTACTCATACCGCTATTTTGCGGCAGAAGGTTTTCTGCCCGGCTACAACTTTCCGCGTCTGCCGCTCTCTGCCTATGTCCCAGGCCGTCGACGCCGCAAGGGAAAGGATGAGTTCGTCTCAAGGCCACGATTTCTCGCGGTATCGGAGTTCGGCCCCCGTGCCCTGGTTTACCATGAAGGGGCACGCTACCGGGTCTATAAGGTCAACCTCGATTTTGGCTCCGACGACATCGAGGCAACGCACGATCTCGTGACCGCCACCATGAAACGCTGCCAGAATTGTGGCTACGCACATCTTGAACAAGGGAAAAACTTGGCTGAAGTCTGTGACCGTTGTGGGTCAGCATTTGATGGTCCCAGTTGTATCGAAAATCTTGTGCACATGCAGAACGTCAGCCTCAAACTCGCCCAGCGCATCACCTGCGATGAGGAAGAACGCCAGCGCTTCGGCTATCGGCTTGTCACCTCATACCACTTTCCAGAAGTTGGCGGTAAACTGGATCGCAAGGATGCCGAGGTCTACTGTGGCGAAACCCTGGCTATGCGCCTCAGCTACGCCGATGCAACTGATCTCTATCGTGTCAACCTGGGCTGGGCCAGCCAGAAAAGTAACGAACCTGCCGGGTTCAACCTTGATTTGGAGCGTGGCTACTGGTCCAGCAATCGGATGGATGCCGACGATGAAGACGACGCTGCGAACCAAGGAAGGCGTCAAAGGGTTGTGCCTTATGTGAAGGATACCAAGAACGCTCTGGTGATGCGTTTCGAGCCACCTCGATCTGGTCCTGAAATGGCGAGCCTGCAGGCCGCCTTCAAGGAGGCAATCCAGAAACATTTCCAACTGGAACCCCGCGAACTTTCCGGTGAGCCGATGCCTGCCGCCAAGGATCGCAAGGAAGTTCTCTTCTATGAATCCTCAGAGGGTGGCGCTGGGGTGTTGCGCCAGGTAGCCGAAGACCCGACACTCATGCCGATGCTGGCCCGTCGCGCCCTGGAGATCTGCCACTTCGACCCAGATACCCTGGAGGACAAGGGACTTCAGACCTGCGGCAAGGCCTGTTATGAGTGCCTGCTTGACTATGGCAATCAGCCGGACCACAAGGACCTCGACCGCTATCTTATTCGCGACCTGTTATCCGAACTGTCGCAATCCGAATGCCGGCCAGCCGGTGGGGCCGGATCTCGCACGGAACGGATGGCCTCTTTACGGAAACGTTGCGACAGTAAACTGGAGATCAAGTGGCTTGACTTGGTTGATAGCATGATGCTCCGTCCACCGAGTGACGCCCAGTACCTTATCGAGTCCTGTTCCACCCGGCCTGATTTTTATTACGCCGAGCACAACACCGCCATCTATGTTGATGGACCTCCCCACGATGAACCAAGTCAGATTCGCGATGACGAGGGCATCACTGGACGGCTGATGGAGATGGGCTACATTGTCATCCGCTTTCACCACAAGCAGGACTGGCAGGAGATCTTCCGTCGTCATCCCGACATTTTTGGGACCCCGAAATGATTACAGTATCCTTCCTTGCCAAACCCGGCACCATGATCCACGCTCGTGGCCGCGAGTGGGTAGTCCTGCCCGAGTCCACAGAAGAACTGCTTCTCGCTCGGCCCGTGGGTGGGCTTGACGAAGAGATCGCAGGCATTCTTCCCGCTGTCGAGCCTGTACAATCCACCACATTCCATCTACCTACCCTTGCCGATATCGGTGACTTTGCCTCGGGCCAACTCCTGCGCGAGGCAGCACGGTTGTCTACCCGGGCCGCTGCCGGTCCCTTCCGCAGCTTCGGCCGCATTGCTGCCGAACCTCGGCCTTACCAGCTTGTGCCGCTGATGATGGCTTTGAAACTCGATCCCGTCCGCCTGCTCATTGCCGACGATGTCGGGATTGGCAAGACCATCGAGGCCGCTGTCATTGCCCGTGAACTCCTTGACCGAGGAGAGATCACCCGAATGGCCGTCCTCTGCCCTCCGCACCTTGCCGAACAATGGCAACGGGAACTGGCAGAGAAATTCCATATCGAAGCTGAACTGGTTCTCTCCAGCACCATCCAGCGTTTGGAGCGAGACCTGCCTATTGGGGTATCGGTATTTGATCGTCACCGCTTCACCATAGTCTCCACTGATTTCATCAAGACCCCTCGCCACGCCGAAGACTTTCTCATTAAATGTCCCGAGTTCGTTATCGTCGATGAAGCCCATGGTTGCACGCTGGCAGGCGGCGTAGGTCGTGGCAGGCAGCAACGCTTCGACCTCCTGAGGCGAGTTGCGGAAGACCAATCACGTCACATAGTGCTTGTCACCGCCACCCCCCACAGCGGTAATGAGAACGCATTCCGCTCGCTCTTGAGCCTGCTCGACAAGGATTTTATCAACCTTCCCACCGACCTCGACCGGGCAGAACGGGAAGGCATCCGACGAAAGCTTGCCCGCCATTTGGTGCAGCGTCGGCGTGCCGACATCCGCCATTATCTCGAGACCGACACCTCCTTTCCCGAGCGCAAGGATAAGGAATCGACCTACATCTTCAGCAAAGAGTACCGCATCCTCTTTGACGATATTCTTTCCTTTGCGCGGGAGTATGTTTCTGAAAAAGACGGCGGCAAACGCCAGCAGAGGGTCCGCTATTGGTCGGCCCTGGCCCTGCTGCGCTGCGTATCCTCCAGCCCGGCCGCCGCAGCATCGACGCTGCGAAACAGGGCAGCCGTGGATCAGGCGGACGAGCATGACGTCGATGAGGTCGGACGTCGCACAGTACTTGATCAGGACGACTCCGACGATACGGCAGCTCTCGATTTCAGCCCAGGGTCAGACACCGAAAATGGTGCCGAGAATACCCGCCGGAAATTGCTCGAATTTGCCAGACGGGCCGAGAGGCTTGCCGCCGACACGGACCTCAAGCTCCAGGGGGCCATCCGTGAGATCAAGACCCTTGTCAAGGACGGTTTCCAGCCGGTGGTATTCTGCCGCTTTATTGACACAGCCGACTATGTCGCCCGCCAGCTTCGTGAGTCACTCCCCTCCAAAGTCAAGGTCGAGTCGGTGACCGGCTTGCTGCCATCTTCCGAGCGTGAGGCGCGCATCGCCTCCCTGACCAGCGAGCCGGGGAAGTATGTGCTGGTCTGTACCGATTGCCTGTCAGAGGGGATCAACCTTCAGCAGCACTTCAATGCGGTTCTGCACTATGACCTTGCTTGGAACCCTACTCGTCACGAACAGCGGGAAGGTCGAGTGGATCGTTTTGGCCAGGAAAAGCCAGAGGTTCGTGTCATCACCTATTACGGCACCGATAACCCCATTGATGGCGTCATCCTCGATGTACTCATACGCAAGCATAAGAGCATCAAGAGCGCCCTCGGGGTTAGTGTCGCTGTTCCAGGGTCGAGCGAGCAGATCGCCGAGGCCCTTTTCGAGGGGGCGCTCTTCCGCAAACAGTCCATCGGCAAGGCCCGTCAACTTTCGCTTTTTGACCTGGAAGAAGTCGTAACAAAGAAGATGTCGCTGCACAGCGAGTGGGATAATGCCCGCGACCGCGAAAAGGCGAGCCGTTCACGTTTCGCCCAGCACACCCTGAGCCCTCAGGCGGTTGCTGAGGAGTTGCAGAACATTCGCACCTCCATCGGCCGTGGCGAAGAAGTGGCCCGCTTTTTTAACGATGTGCTGCAGGCGGCACATCTCCCGGTCCAGACTAAAGGTAAGGCGGTGACTGTACATTTGAGTAACGAAACGCCGCGTGCAATGCGCCAGGCCATTGGACGTGACGAATCCTTTACCGGTCGTTTTGACCTGCCGCTGCAGGAAGGGGAGCTGTATCTCGGACGTACCAGTCCGGTGGTGGAAGGTCTGGCCGCCTGGACGCTCGATCAAGCCCTTGATCCGGTGGCCCGCGATACCCGGCCGGTGGCCTCGCGATGCGGCGTTGTCTCCACCTCTTTCGTGAATGTCCGGACAACACTGCTCCTGGCCCGTTTCCGTTATCACCTCAATATCGCCGGGGGTGACGCCGAAACTATCCTCTGCGAAGAGATTGTCCCGCTTGCCTGTATTGGGCAGGCGGACTCACCCCAATGGTTTTCCCCGGAAGAAAGCGAACGCTTCCTGACGGCCCGACCGGAACGCAATCTCATCATGACGGCCATCGAGCAGCAGGTCGGACTATTGACATCTGTCCTGCCGAAACTTCAACAGGCCCTGGCTCTGGTTGCCACGGAACGCGCCGATATCCAACTCGCCGCCCACGAACGTGTCCGCGAGTCGGCCCGGGCCAAGGGCCGAGTCACTATCAAGCCCGTTCTCCCGGTGGATATACTCGGGGCCTATGTTCTGCTGCCGAGGTTGAGCTAGCCATGACCAGACGACACAACGACTTCCATGCTATCCGCTCGGAAGGCGGTCTGTTACCGCCTGACCTCTTGCGCCGCGTACTCGACCCGAAAGAGAGGCTCGCCGGAGTCCGACCCGAGGATTATGGCCTGCCCCAGGGCGAACGACTCAACGAAGTCATCACCCAGTCCTGGAACCGCCTGCGCCGGCACTGGGCCGAGTTCCTTGCTTCCGCTGCGAACCTCCCCAAAGGCGAACCCGCAACCGGCCTGACCAACGATAAATGGAGCCTGCCGCTGTTGCGTGAGCTCGGCTTTGGCCTGCTCCCCACCACTGCCGGCCCCGAGATCGACGGCCGCACGTATGCCATCAACCGTTTTTTCGGCCCGGTGCCTATTCATCTGGTCGGCTGTGGCTTGAGCCTCGACCGTCGTGCTGCCGGGGTGCGCGGTGCCGCCGCGGTCAATCCGCACGGTCTGGTTCAGGAATTCCTGAACCGCAGCGAAGGCCACCTCTGGGCCATTGTGTCGAATGGCCTGCGCTTCCGCCTGCTCCGTGACAACCAGGCCCTCTCGCGTCAGTCTTTCCTTGAATTCGATCTCGAAGCTATGCTGGCTGGCGAGGTCTATTCCGATTTTGTTCTGCTCTGGCTCATGGCCCACGCCACCCGATTTGTTTCACAAGAAAATGAACGGCCCGAGAGCTGCTGGCTGGAGCATTGGACCAAGATTGCCGGGGAACAGGGCACCCGGGCTTTGGGGGATTTGCGCGGCGGTGTGGAAAAGGCGTTGCAGATCCTGGGCGAGGGCTTTACCAGCCACCCCAAGAACACCACCCTGCGTGACGCGCTGCGCACTGGCCAGGTAAGCCTCATCGATTTTCATGGCCAGCTCCTGCGGGTGGTCTACAGGCTGATTTTCCTCTTCGTGGCCGAAGATCGCACCCTGGACGGCCAACCCCTCCTCCATCCCGGCGATCCCTCCGAGGCAGCTCGGCTGGCCCGGGAACGCTATGCCGCCCATTACAGCACCGGCCGACTTCGTGATATGGCCTCCCGCATCAAGGGCAGCCGTCATGGAGACCTTTGGCGGCAGTTCCAGCTCCTGGTCAATGCCCTGTCTGGCACTGATCAGTTCGATGCAGCGCGCCAGCTCCTGGCCTTGCCGGCCTTGGGCAGTTTCTTATGGGATCCGGACTCGACAGCGGCGCTGAATGATGCGGAACTGACCAACCACGATCTGCTAGAGGCCCTGCGCCACCTCGCCTTTACCCGCCAGGGCAAGATGCTGCGGCCGGTGGATTACAAGAACCTTGGGGCCGAGGAACTGGGCGGGGTCTACGAGAGTCTCCTGGCCCTCACCCCACAGATAAGCGCCGACGGTGCCCGATTCTCCTTTGCCGAATTCGCCGGCAACGAGCGCAAGACCTCCGGCTCCTACTACACGCCGGACTCCCTGGTTCAGTGTCTTTTAGACTCCGCCCTGGACCCGGTGGTGGCCAAGGCCATTAAGGGCAAGACCGGTGTTGAGGCTGAGAAGGCCATTCTCAACCTCAAGGTCTGCGATCCGGCTGTTGGTTCCGGACATTTTCTGGTAGGTGCCGCCCACAGGCTGGCCCGACATCTGGCCCGGGTACGGGCGCTGGCGCAAGGGGAGAGCGAACCCTCGCCGTTACTGTACCAGCATGCCCTGCGTGATGTCATTGGACGCTGCCTGTATGGCGTAGACGTGAATCCTATGTCAGCCGAGCTCTGCCGGGTGAACCTCTGGCTGGAGGCTCTGGAGCCCGGCAAGCCGCTCTCTTTCCTCGACCATCATATCCGGGTGGGCAACAGCCTCCTGGGCGCCATCCCGGAACTCGTTGCCGCAGGGCTCCCGGACGATGCCTTCAAGCCCTTCGAGGGCGATGATAAGCAGGCGTGCGCTGAACTCAAGAAACGCAATAAAGGGGAACGAAAAGGATGGGGGCCAATTGAGGGGCAGCGTGACGCCGAGACCCAGGCCCGACTGGCCCAGGCCGCCGCCACGCTGGAGGAATTGCCCGACGACCGGCCGGAATCAATCCGCGCCAAGGAACTGGCCTTCCACCGCCATGAAGAAACCGAGGCGTACCGGAAGAAGAAGCTGCTCGCCGATGCCTGGTGCGCTGCCTTTGTCATCAAGAAATATTTCCCGCCCCATCCGACCGACCCCAGATTCCCGTCATCTGAGCCCTACGGCATCACCCAGGGCCTGCTGAACGGCTTGGCCAGTGGCATGCCTCTTCCCGCCGGGATGGCGGAAGAGATCGAGGATTTGGCGCGGCAGTATCAGTTCTTCCACTGGCATCTGACTTTTCCTGAGGTGTTTGCCAAGGGCGGCTTTGACTGTATGCTTGGAAATCCGCCATGGGATATGCAAGAGGTAAAAGATAACGAGTTTTTTGCATCATGTTATCCTGAAATCCTCTCTGTCAAGAGTGCGAAAGACAAGGCTGCTGTTTTGTATAAAATTCAGTCTGATGACGCTGAGTTATGGCAAGAGTATCAGGAATACGTTCGCTTTACCTATGGTCAAAAACACCTTATGGCAGCCAGCGGCCGATTTCCCTACGCTAATGTGGGACGGTTGAACCTGTATCGTTTGTTTTTGGAGTTAGAGCATAATTTCATGGGGCCAACTGGTCGCGTTGGCATCGTTGTACCCTCCGGGTTTGCTTCTGACTCGTTTTCGCAGGACCATTTTGCAACCTTACACGGCGACAATCGGCTAGTGAGCCTGTATGACTTTGAAAATCGGCTGGGACTCTTTCCTGGAGTGGACAGTCGTTATCGATTCTGCCTGCTTACCATCGGAGGCAAGGGGGTCTGTAGCGATACCGACTTCTTTTTTTTCGCCCACTCACCGTCCGACCTGGCGGACACCAATCGGCATATCCGACTTTCACAGCAAGCGGTTTCAGTGCTGAACCCACTGAGCCGAACGGCGCCACTCTTCCGAACCCGGCATGACTATATTCTAACCTTGATGTTGCAAAAGGCTGGTCCCATCATTGGTAGAGACGAGGGAGGGCAAGGATGGAGGATAAAACCAACCTTGATGTTTATGATGAATGCCGCCATGAAAGGCCACCGGACGGCAGAAGAATTATATGCTAAGGGATTCCATTTGCGAGGGAACTGCTTCACACGCGACTCCGATGTATGGTTTCCGTTCTACGAGGGGAAGATGGTTGGTATGTATGACCACCGAGCGGCGATCATCCGTTTTGACCCAACCAATAGGGTACGCCGCAATCAACCAGTGGCTCTGTCGGATACAGAACATCAAGACCCTAAACAGTTGGCCCAGCCGATGTTTTGGGTCAGCGCATCGGATGTTAGCGAACGTTGCAATGTGGTGCCCCGGTGGTGTCTCGCTATCAAGGATGTTACCGCTTCTACGAACGAGCGTACTGCGATTGCGTCAATGCTTGCGGGAGTTGCATTAACTCATTCTCTTCCCTGGCTTCCAACGCCGCATACCGCAGAGTTAAATGCTTGTCTATTGGCCAATTTCAATTCTTTTTGTTTTGATTACACGGCAAGACAGAAAGTTGCTGGTCTCCACCTTTATGGGCACTATCTCAACCAGTTGCCTGTCATTGGAATACCCATTTTCAATGGCTCCTGCCGCTGGTCTGAGGTCATAAATTGTTTCGCTTTATGGATTTCACCTCGTGTCCTTGAACTTACATACACCGCCTGGGACCTTGAGCCCTTCGCGCAGGATTGCGGCTGGTCTGCCTCACCGTTTCGCTGGGATGAAGAACGTCGCTTCATACTCCGCTGCGAACTAGATGCCGCCTTCTTCCACCTCTACCTGCAAGCTACGGCGAATGGCCAATGGGGAATTACGAATGGCGAGGTCGATGCTGAAGGTAAATCACTCGCTATTCGCCACTCACTCCTCGCCGCCTTTCCCACCCCCCGACACGCCGTGAACTACATCATGGACACCTTCCCCATCGTCCGCCGCAAGGATGAGGCCAAGTACGACGGCGACTACCGCACCAAGCGCGTCATCCTTGAAATTTACGATGCCATGCAGGAGGCCATCCGCACCGGCCAGCCCTACCAGACCCTCCTTGACCCGCCACCAGGACCACCAATCGACGCTGAGGGCAATTTCATCCAACCTGCAGACTGGACCGAGGTAATCCGTGAACGATACCGGGGCATTATCCATCCGCCGCGAGAGGAGGCTGAGTGACCAGTGACCGGTCCAACCAGCACTCGCTGCAGATGGCATTGTGCGGCAAATATCCCAGCCAGACCGATGCCAAGGGCTACGTCCGCACCCCTTGCCGACAACCTGATCGACGGCGTCAGCCTGGCGCAGTTCGAGGCTGACCTGCAAAGCGGCGACGGTGCCGAACTTCATGGGAAGTTCCGTGCCGTCCACTCTTCCTCTGCCCTGGCCGTAAACTGCTTTCCGCTCTTGACCAGAGGAGCCACGATTGGTTTGAACATTTCGCTTTTTGAGAGAACATGGATATCTCCACTGCTTGGGTAAAGCCGACCAATGCCATCGGCGGTCTTGATCATCTGGCCGTGCAGGCACCCTGCATCAACCTCTATGGCCGTATGCTGCCAGGAATCACCAACGTCACCGATCGAGCCCGGTACTACAGCTTTTACCCTTGGGTCATCTGGGCTTTGGAACAGCTCGGCCATCGTTACGGAGACGCCTTCATTGATTGGTTCCGGAAAGCGGACTGCCTGTTCACCTTGATTGCCGAGCGGCACGCCAAGGTCGTTGGCGGCGAACGTGACGATCATGCGGCTGCAACCGTTGGCAGCGGCAATATGGCAGAGCCTGTCACAATGGTGCGCGAGGGGGGCTCAGTCAGATTATCGGAATATGCCTGCCGGAATGGGAAAACCCGCTACTTCAAAAACACCTTGGGTGGGCTTGGGCAATATTACATCGGCGTGTTCAGAGAGCTTGGCATCATGACCGGTGATCTCCAGTCTGGCATCAAAAACATCAAGGAGGTCGGTGGGAGCCTGGCGGAGGCCCTTGATCGGCAGGTCAATCGGGAGTTGTTCTTCAAGACAATTGAAGAAGACACAGTGTCAGCGGCACGGCTTGACGAACTGCACGCCTTTTGCCCGTGTGCCTTGCATGAAAGCCAAGAGGAACTCACCAAACTTGCGGGCATGCTTTTTGTGCAAGGGCAATTTTTTGATCAAAACAGTCTGGTTCGGCGGCGCACCTTGCAGATGCTCCTTTTTCTGTCCGATAGTTTAGCGGCAGAGGGGATGAACTTGGGCATCGAGCAGTTTCGTGGGTGTACCTATAGTGGGGGCTTGCCGGAGAAAAAAGAATGGGATCTTCCTGAACGCCTTCAGGTTACCCGCCAGCAGTGGGCTATCTACCAACGCAACGAAATTTTATCCCTGGCGGTTCAAGGGATTTTTTATGTCATCCTTGGCCAATATGGTTCTTCAGGCGAACGCTTCCAGTCGGTCGACGAACTCGTACTTTGGTTCCTCGAAAGACCAGAGGTCGAGGGGGTTGCTTCATTTTTTCCTTTAGATAGCCCTGTCGGTCATGCGAAAAGAGAAGCAGATTCGTGGCTTCCGCCTCTGGACGATTGGGGAAACGACAGCCACGAGATCCAATTGGCTTTTCAAATCGAAACCCTTTGTCGTGATAAACATGCTCATGACAAACACGCCGCAATCCTTCTGGCCTGCCTGAAGGCGCTTGTCGCGTTACAATGCCGCCATGAAATCGGTGATGGCTACGGCGATTTCGTCTTCCCGCCCAACTATCTCCAGGCCTATCCGATCAACCTGCAGACCTTCAACCATCATAGCAGCAACACCTGGGATACGCTTTCCATGCGCGAATGGATCGGGTGGCTGGCTAAATCATGGGGCATCAATACTCACTTCATGGTGGCATTGCGTAAGCTGCGCGGCCAATCCCAGTCAACTTTCCGCATCAGGCCTTCCGATCAGGGGCTGGAGATGGTGGAGGCACCGCAAGCGGTTTTTACGACGCCACGTTTCCGGCAAGCCGTGCGCATTCTCAAAGATATCGGAGCACTTGTCCGAACAGGCGAGGTCTGGGCACCATCGGAACTCGGCAAGCGATTCATGGAGATGGCCGATGAGTGAGGCCATTTCGCTCCTCAAAGAGATTCGTTTCGGGGGCTACGAAGCCTCCTTGATCACCACTTTCAATGCGTATCTGCCTTTTTACGAGGACGTGGTCCTGCGACATCTGATGGCCAGTGGTGTGCGGCACAATGTCTTGATGATGGACTCATCACAGGCCAGCCTTGCCATAGATCGCCATCCGCCCCGTTCCGCCGGCCGTTTGTACACCTTGACGCCAATCAAAGTAGGCGCTGCCTTTCACCCGAAAATCATCCTCTTGGTAGGCAAAAAGAAAGGAACTCTGTTTGTGGGTAGCCACAACATGACCTTGTCGGGATTTGGCTTCAACCGAGAGATGACCAACCTGATCCGCTACAGTGGAACGGGAGATGCCGATGCCGCAGCTCTCTTGGGATCTGCCTGGCAAGATGTTCTCCACTGGGTGGCAACCCAAGGCAATCACTTGACTGGCCATGTCAGTGAGATGATCATGAAGGTGCAGGATTTTGCTCCGTGGCTTCAGCAGAGTGGTGCCAAGGTGGCATCTGAAGAGTATCGGGTTCTTGCTTCCAGGCAAGATGCACCAAGCCTTTGGCAACAGCTGAGGGAATTCGTTGGTACGGAACCGGTCAAGCACGTTGTGATCAGCGGGGCATTCTTTGACGCAAACCTCTCCTTTATCGAACAGGTACGCGATGCGCTTGCACCCAAGGAACTGACTGTAGGGTTTGATCCCGCCACAGTCCAGTTCCCGGTTGAGAAAAAACTTCCTGGGGTATCCTTCGTCAACTCTTCTGGCCTGGGTGTGGGAGAAAATCATGGCAAGCACGCCGGATATTTGCATGCCAAATCGATTTTCATTCAACACGAGAACGGTACGATGGTCTTGGCTGTCGGCAGCGCCAACCCAAGCTCACCCGCCTGGCTTGCTCCCAATTTAACGAAAAATGCCGAGATGATGATAGCTCGAAAAGACGAAGCGGCTTTGCAGACAGCCGAAGCGCTTGGGTTGACATCTATCCCTACCATGCCTCCCTTGACAAAGGATGATTGGGAGGTTGCTCGCCAGAATTGGGACGGTACGGGCGGTATAGAAAAAAATGATGCTGTTTCGAAGGTGATCATTGCCATTCAGATGGAGAATGCGATCAGATTTCGATTTCCGGACTGTGCGCATCCTTCTTTCCTTGATTGCGAACTTTTTTCTTCGCCGTTCGCTAGCCCTGAGGTCAAACGAGCACTTTTGCTGGACGATGAATATGTCCTCGCACTTGAAGGCGTTGTTGTCCCGCCGATTCTCATTCGATTTATTGTCAATGGCAAGTCCTTTACTGGTCTTGTGCAGTGCGTCAAACAAATAGAGGGACTCTCGAGAACAAGTTCTCAGAGAAAATTCAATGAAGCATTAGCATCTCTCACGACTGGCATGCCTGATATTGCCCATTTTATCGATTGTATTAAGGATATTATCAGTATCAGTGATAAAGTGGTTATGACCAAATCTCTGCCCGGAGGGGGATTAAAAAAGAAAGACAGTGAAGCACCTAAAAAGATAACTGAAGGGGCAGAACTGTCGATTGGCATTGATGAGCTTGACCAACAAAACATCAAAAAGAAACAACGATTGCGCAGTTCCGATGACCTTGGATACCTGCTGGATGTATTACTCTATAATTTGCGGGACGACCACCAGACTGGTTTAGAGGCCGTCTTGGAAGAACGCGATGCCAAGGGGCGCTCAGAGGAAGAACAGGTTGATGCTGATGACGAGGATGAAGTTCCGCCAGTATTCCCTCCCTCGGATCGTGAACAAAAAACACCGGGTGTAGAGTTCGGTAATTGTACAAGCGCACGGGATGCTGACCGGAACCCATTGGACGTCTGCCACCAGAAAGTCAGATCTCTTGTGTCAATAGCACGCAAAAAACTGGATGCCTTGAAACTAGGCAACATGGATTTGCCTCAATTCGTGGTGATCTTGGCTGGAGTTCTATCGACACTTCGTTTGTTGCGTGGATTCGATGGCAAGGTTCCCTGGATCGGTGCCGGTCAGACGGCAGTTCCAATCAAAGAGCTTCGTGCTCTTTTTGATCACATTGCCTCTGTCATGTATGACGGGAGTTATTCGATTATTTGTCTTGATAACCGTCACTCGAACTTGGCAGATATGGATGAGTTTGCGCGGCTCAAGGGGTTGATTGTCTGGCTAGCATGTGAGTGTGGAATCTCATTCAAGAAAAAGAAGCCATTGTCTGAATCGGTTGATGAACAAAACAAGCGATATATAGAAAATCAACTTTATGTGGCCACGGCTCAATTGATTGCTGGTGACGATGTTGTTATAAGTGAAGTACAGCAAAGTATTGGGCAATCAAGTCCTCTTAGCATTGATTGGCTAAAGAAAATTGTTTCCGTTGATAAATTTTTTCTGCGGGCATATTCACAACCAGATCTTTTTCATGCAGGCGGCAATGTGAATTCAGGTGATTTTGGCTTTAATCCGTCAATACGTCATATTGGTATGCGTGCGATTTCGAAGCGTGGTTCAAATAATTTTTCGTTATCCTTCCATGATAATATGAAACCGCGCTTTATATTTCCAGAAATCAATATCCGTGTAATTCATTTTGAGCAGATTTATAATGCATAGCAGCCCGTTAGAGCGGTTTACATCGGCCGGAATAATCCGGCTCACTTCTGTCAGTTAGGATGGGGTAACCCCAACAAGGATTGAAACCCAATGGCCGCCCTGGCGAGTTGCGCCTCGATCTGTCCGGCGCTGTCCTCAATGCCGGGAAATCTGATTGCAAATTACTCGACCAGGACCAACCCCGGAGCTGAAAACTGCAATCAAAAAATTAATGGCCGGCAACCTGGATAGCTGGTGATTGATTGCATGCGCATTCTCTTTACCCTACGTAACTCAGGAATTATGTTGCACGATTAGTTATGTTGCTTATTTTATTGGTCTTTTTCTTTTAATTTTTAAAAAAATATTGCAAATATTCCTTTTTATTCCTCTGATTCTTTATATTTAATTTTTATACTTTTTTAGTGTTTACAAACTCAAAAATTCCTGTAACTGTTTATAGTGTAATTCCAGTACCACTAAAAAAGATTAAATTATTACGAGTGATATGAGCGACTTAACGGCTGGATTTCTTTCCTTATTTAATTATTTCTCACTTAAGTAACCCTTAAGTGCCTATAGAAATTTTACCGTAGTAGTTTAATTAAAGTTAGTTAATTATGTTGCGAGTTTTTTAGCAACAATTCCCAAATACACTGTGAGTTCTTGATATCTATACAAATATAAGAGCCCTGAAAAATACCAGAAAAACCCTTTAATTTCAACCAGATAGGTCAACTCGCAACATAACAGGAAGAATCTAAAAATTTAGTTTCCCTGCCGATAATTCACCTTGCCACGGGTTTTCTCTTAAAATGTTTTTCAGAATTACTGGTAATTATTTTTTATTGTGATTAAATGAATAGGTATTCATTCTTAGATCGGAAGAAGGAGTCAGGAATATGGTCCACCCTGCAGTTTTGCTTAAATAGTTAACCTTGTCAATGGCATCTTTTTAATTCTTTCCCCAAAATTCCTATTAAAAATATTCTCCTGTGATTGAATAAATCAATGTTCATTTTTATGACGATGAGGGAATTTCTAATGCAACTCGATGATATTTATATGAAATCTAATCAGATAAGAAGGCATTATTGTTGAACAAGTTCGATAGTATGAATATGTTTAATGTATGCCATTATACTTTAAATTTTGATATCGCCAGTATGAGAATTTCTCGTTTGCTTTATCATTTTGGTTGCCGATTGGTATCAATCGATTCTTTGAACATTCTTAAAAGCGAGAGATTTAAATGATAAAGATCCCAACGGAATGCAATCTATAATAAGTTGGCATTAGCATTAAAATAATAGGATTATAATGGGAAGTAATAGTTTAATTGATATTCTTTCGCTGTCCTTGAATTTTGTTTCATTTATAGTGTTGTCATTTATAGCCTTCCTAACATTAAAATTTACGTCAAAGCCAAAGTTGAAAATTAAAATGGAAAATGTCGAAAAGATCTGTGGAGCTTTTTGGCTGTTGTCAGAAAAAAAAATCGAGCAAAGATTCTCATTGATTAATGTAGGTCATATTTATGCTAGCCCTGCTATTATCAATGCTAAATTATATATAAATTACGATTCAGAGTTTGAAATGTTTAATGCTAAATTTGGCAGTTCTTTAGAGCTAGAGTCTTCAAAAGTTAGACGTGGCAAAAATAATTGTAAATACATCACAGTATCAGGTATGAACTTATATCATAGTGAACCTGCAGAGCAGGTAGTAATTGAAATTAAAACTCCCGTAAAACCAGGTGTATACAAGTGCTGGATTTCAGCAAAGATGAACGAAACGGATCTTGGCGTACATAAGTTTAAAATAAAAATATTATGAATAGTTACTTTGAATATGATCGAATTTTTTTTTAAAACCTGTCGAATTAATACATGAAAAATATGAAAATTGGTAAATCTGGAGATTCAAAACTAAATTATCATGGGAATGTTTTTATATCAGGCCTTACTGCGAGCGGTAAAACTACACACAGTTACATTTTAGCTGGAACCTATGGGTTGACATATGTCTCAGGATCACAAATTCATTTAATGAATAATGGCATGAGCCCAATTCAAGTAAGAAAATTTTGGGTTACTGATGAAGGAAAACGATTATTAACAGAAAACCAAATCGAGGATGTTGACAAAGAACTCTTACGAATAGAAAAGAATAACACTGGTTGCATTTTTGATACCTGGATAATGCCATGGATTAAATCCTCTGACGGTATTTCAATTTACATTATGTCATCATTAGAGTCTCGTACTATTAAAGCGGCAGTCTCACGTAGAGAAAACGACTTCATAATTGATGAATCTTATAAAAATGAAATTCGTTATAAGGATAGAATATCAATTAATTTGCATAAAAAATATTACGGAATAGATATTGAAAACGACTTGTCTGTTTTTGATGTTATTATTGATATCAGCGAATTTATTAAAACGCCAACATTTGAATCATCTCAATCAAGCATAGAAAAGGCAAACTCTATAATAATTGCGGTTGTTGGTTATTATTTTACAGGTAAGAAAAGTTATAGAATGGAGTTAGAAAAACACGCCAACGAAAAATATATGCTACGAAATATTCTATTGTAGGTAGTATATAAAAATTTGTATTAATATTTGAAGCAAGACGACTATCAAACAACAATTTCTTCAATTATTTTTATGATTTTATCGACTATAATTGAAGGTTTATATCTCATCGCAACTGAACGCTGTGCCTCAGAAATATTATTTCTAAAAACATAATCATCAATTGATTTTATGACCATTTCTACAAGATCATCTATGTCATGATAATTTCCAATCCCCCCTGTTATCTCAGGATATGAAAGATCATCTGGAGTAAAACAGGCGTTACCAGTATACATGGCCTCAATTGTAGATACTCCAAAAGATTCATGTGACGCAGTTGAAAATTGGATATCACAGTTCCATAAAAGATTATAGTAATCGTTTAATGTTAAGTTATTATGAAAAATTATCCTGCTTTTATATTTCTTGGAGAGGTTCTTGAGGTCTTTTTCAATCTGCGTTCCTTCTATAAAGGCTCTTGTGATTTCAAAGGAACAATTATCACGTGTACTCAGGATTTTCTCAATAACATATAGTGCATTGCCAGGTTGCTTTGGGGGGCGTAGTGAATGATTAAATACAATTCGTACTTTATTTGAAGTGTTTAGTTTTTTGCTTCTCTTGTTTGATTTATCAATACTTTCCACGTCTATTGGCAGGCCAACTACCCGTACAATTTCGTCAAATCTTTCTAGGATTACTGGACCTAAAACCATAAGTTCTTTGCGAAGTAATACCCTATAATAATCACTTACAACAAATAATCTGTCATAAGTTAACATGTTGGCTAAGTCTTGGTACAAAAGCTTAGGGCTTGATTCCACCCTTATTGAATCAGTCTTATCCCAATGGCTGCCATGAGTATATCCAATAATGGGACATCCCACTCTTGTATGGTGATTTACTAATCGCCTGACTTCACCAGGAAAATTTATCAATGAATTAAAAATAAAAATGACATCATTTGGTTTAGGTTCGAGATTATTCAAATATTTGTAGCTATCATAGATCCAATCCATTTTGGATACGCTGTCTGATATATTTAGAGAGCATTCAACTAACGATAGATTTCTTTTTCTTAACCAAGATTTAATTGAATTTGCGCAAGAGATACCAAATCCAATTTCTGCGCTAGAAATTGATTTGAATGTTGGATCGGTATACGTGTCTAAGAATAAAAGACGATCGGGTTTCATGATGCATTTCCTGGAGTTCATATTTTTCAGCAAGAGGGCCATCTTCTGTCAGTCTGCCTTTTGGTATCCAGCCTCCGTAGGGGATATTCAGCTTAATGGCAATATCAAGGGCAGCCTGATCTGCTCCAGTCTGGCCACCAGAAATGATTTTCGTCAACATGTCTTTCTGGCAGTGATATTTCTTGAAACAACTCTGTTTCAATCGGTAAATTAAAGACATCAATCCCGCATGTTTTACACTTTTTTCGGTGGAATTACCAAGTTTCTCCGTTGGGTTCCTGATTTGTGGCCATATTAAAAGCAGCAGAGAAATTTGTGGCTACTGTTCGTCGCACGAAGCATCAGGAAACATCTAAAATTCCTGATTCCATTCAAGGCAATAGATTACCAATCTAAATCTTTCGATTTGAGCATTTCATAAATGGCCGCGACAATTTGCCATATTTGCTTTTACTCCATCATTTTGTAAAGGTTGTCAGGATAGGTAATAATACTTAAACGGTGTGCGTGACATGGACACATGACAAGCATATGCAAATAGGTCAGTTTTTGAAATGTGAATTTTAAGGGTCTTTACTCAGAAAACTTGCATTTCAAGACCTGTCCCCAAAGTTTTGTTTGAAATTCAGGACAGCGAGGGGAATATTCATGAAATCAATCAACATTCAGATTATCAAAATAAGTTACCCTACATTGACCAACAGTGAATACATATCACTTTCTAAGCAAATAGAATTTCTTAATGGTAAAGATACGCTAAATGGCCAAAATGTTGAACTTTTAAGTTATGACAAACTACATATCGATTTCTCTATATCATGGGCTGAACAACGTACTTTTAAAGGTATCGTAACGGGCGATAATGTTGAAGAAATAATCCTTGATATTCATAGAAAAGCTATTTGTCGATTTCGTTTTCAAGATAACACATTACTCAGTAATGGCTTGAACCGCCAGTACTCTAAAATGTTGCAAATAATCTGGCCGAACCACTCTCTGCGCCCTGCTTATTCAGAGTTTAAGTTTAACCTTAAAGAACTCATCAACAACAGTCTTATCGAAAATTTTATCAAGCCCACCCTGTCTGATCTACTGATTGACGATTTACCTGTAGAATCAATTCCTGCAGCAACACTTCATATAAAACAATGTAATTTGAGTGAGTTGCGTAATCTTATATTTGGCACCAATGCAACAATAAGACGGTTCTCTTGCGTCCCAAAAAATAAAGAATTTGATTTGGTTACCATTTCAGGCCGAGGGGGCGTAAAAGTTAGTGGTGAATTCCTCGATTGGGAACAGCCAGTCAATTTTGCAGAATTACTTTTAGAAAATATTAATCTGTTAGGAGAATAATTTAATGCCAGGTGAACAAAGCAGAGAAGGTTGGGCCAACACTTCACTTTTTGCTTCTCTCGTGGAGAACTTCGATTGGGTGCTGAGAGGTCCAATTGATCAAAATATGGATTGTGAAAAATGTCAACCGTACGCAAATGGAAAGCCAAGGACTCATGGCGTTGATGCAATTTTTACTTTCACATGCCCATATACCCGCAGAACAAGAGCAGTAATTGTCGATGGAAAAAGATATACCTTTAAATCTGTTGGTGGTCCGGCGACAATTAAATCATGGCTTAATGATTCAACTAAAACAGCTTTACATGCACGCGATTCAATAAATTCTTTAAGCGCACAAAGAAATTTACCAAATGACACACTTATCGATACGGTAATGGTTGTATGGGATTGCCATGAGGGGTGGGATCAAGCAAAGTCAAAAGAGTGGATTAAAGGTATTCGATTAGGCCACACCCCAGTACCAGCACTGTCAGTTTTTTTATCAACAAAAGAACATTTAGGCCGTCTGCAAACATTATCTCAATTTAGACATACTGTTCATTCCTTAGAGTTTCTTTACTCTCCTGAAAAAATGCCTATCTGGTCGAAAACTTTAACGCCTGAATTATTGCACTCATCAATTTTACTCATTAGATATCAAAAATCAGATTCTCAAAACAAGATTATGGGTGTTTTATATTTTGATACTGAAACCCCAAGTCGTATCCGTTTTTTAGTCAAATACCTAGGTTACGCAGGTCTCTTAACCCATGATAACATTACAATTCATGTTCAGTGCCCGCAGAATGAACTTGAGCACTTTGAAAATTATTTTTCTACCGAGTTTGCGTCGATTGAAAACTTGCATGGGATTGGTATATCGAAATTTAAATTTGAAAAAATCGTTCGCGCCCCTTTTGAGTCGTAGGAGGTTTTTATGTTGATTGAAAGTCACAATAATCCATTTCCAAGGCGCTCTGATGTAGAAACACTACTTGAGGATGGCAGTTACAAAGAAATAGTTTCAATTTTTGCAGAACAAGGAGTTTTCTTGCTTGGAAGAAAACAGATTATGCCAGATCTCATGACTCGTTTTGCCTTTGGAGAAGATTTTTATGAACGAGTATTTTCTACACTTTCTAAAGCTACATACGGCATATCTATTACCGGGCTTAGGGTGAGCATGCCGAGCGGCATAAATTTGTTAACTTTTTTGCAGGAACAGATTGAATCACAACAACCAGAACACAAATATGAGCCCAAAATAACTCAAGTTTTTGAGCAGAGCAAAAATGTTTTAGCGAAAATTCAGTATACCAAACTGAACCCAAGATTTTCTGAATATAGACGCCGTGATATTTACCAAATAGAGGTCTCAGCAAGTAAAATTAATGAAGATGAGGTCGAGTTTAGAACATACCCCAAAACATCCACTGATTCCTTAGTAGCAAGGGATGTAATCATAGCATCTCTCGATAAAATTAATTGCGTTCCTAACTCAATGGATTTAGAGGAACTACCTGTTCAATCTAGAGTTGATTTATTTGATCAAATTTTGAGAGGAACGCCCGGTGCTATTTGGCGAGTAGATGAAGTTTGTGGACTCACTGTACGTGCTGGCACGCCCTCTTCGGGTGCAGATAACGACTCTGATGTTGAACAAAGCCTTGATGAATCAGATGTGCGTATGCTGCAAAGTGCCATTTTAGAGGGAAAAAATCTCCGTGACCATAAAATCGTGCAAGAATTATTGAATGATGAATTTTATTTTTCGGCAGCAACTTTTTGGGCTTCGAAACCGGGAGTTGGAGGTTCTCTTGATCAATACAAAGTTAGAATTGAATTTAAGAAAAAACCTCAAGTTTTGGTTGTCAATGTTTCAGACAGTCGTTCCCCAAATGCCGATAATGAAAGTTGGGAGTTCCAGGATCTGTCTCCTAACATTGGGCGGGAAACGATTGAATACTTCTGGAATGAAGTTCATCTAAAATATACAGGTTGCAGGGAAAGAATTGCTGAAGGTGCCCGTCGTGTACGACGTCGTGAAACCCCGTAGAAGCAGGCATCAATCAGGCAAAAACAGCCCTGAATAGGGTAAAGAAACAACATGAAAGCAACATAGACGAGCCAAAAAGCTGAATAGCTGAGATAGAAAGCTGGATCGAGGATATCCGGAGATTTTCAAAAATGAGACTCTCCTGGCCACGCAAGTTATCGCAAAAACGGCTTTTTCTGCATACTCGTTAGTTTCCTTGGTAAGCAGCATGAATCTCCTGAACCCTGAAAAATTGATAGCTCTTTCGCAGGCCCCGGCCGACGCGGACGAATTTGAAGAGTGGTGTAGTCAGAACGATATCCTGCCCTTCCTTTCCGAAGAAGCGAATGATGAGAATGTTCTGATTTATGCCAGCCTCGACCATGTCTATATCTACGCGCTGCTAGTGCCTGAGAACGTAAATCTCGAAGATCACGGTGATGATCTTCGAGGTTGGAGCTCAAATCCTTTCTCCGGATGGAGTCTGGTCGCAAGCCAGGAGGATGTTTGGATTGAAAGGCCCTGTCAGTCCGAAGGGAGTGAAATTCTAAAGACTGCAACTCAAATAATTTTTGGCCGTTCATTCGAGGGACACACTGGCGACTCCAGCTACTTTGAAGTAAATCAGGAAATCACACAGGTTCTGGACCTTCACTACGTGACTGAAAGAAATGCATGGTGCAGGTTGGATCAGCACGGCGACATCGAGGATTGCATCAGTATACTTGACCTCGAAGGTGGCCGAGCTGTCTTAGTGAAGGCTGAGGTCTTGAATAAATATTGCGCAGTCTCTCGAACAAAGCTTCTAAGAATGTTCGATTTCACAAGGTATCGAAAAGGAAATTTCTCTGGATGGGGAGATGGTCGAGATGAACGACATCTTCCTGAGCACGACGGAATAGCCGTGTGGCTAACAGTCCAGCCTGGAGTTGGTAGCTACTCGCGCGGGATCCAGCTAATCGAGCCAAGAATATCACTGGCTTCAGTCCGTTCTGAAATCTGGGGAACTCATTACGACGACAGGGAATATGCTAGCTTTATTGCCCAAGATTGGAAGAATAAACGAATAACAGAAATATCATGTGCGCCCGGCGCGACAGCCAACTACTTCACTGAATCAGATCTTCCTTTTGAACTTAGCCCTGCTTATTTTCGGCCCGAAGTGCTTTCTAAGTACAAAGCTGATCGTCAGAAATACACTTTGCAAGATCGCTCCATCACTTGCCGCGGGGCGTGGCATATAGAAACATACGACATCAACGAAGCGGGCCAAGTACATACTTATGTTGTGTACCTGCGCCGACTCCCCTATGAGGAGCAGTTGCATTGGAAACAGTTTAATGAGGCACCGAAATCAGGGCTGTCAAAAAGAGCCTTCACGACCGACTTTGAAGGTCAGTGGCACGACGAGTACGACGCTCTTCCTGCTTTGAAAACTAGGCTGCGTGGACTTGTTGAGAGCAAATGTCCTTGGTGGAATTTGCCAAATCCTGATCAGATTGAAGAAGTTCACTATCCGGTGACTGCATCACGAGATGAATGGGCAAACGAAATCATGGCATTGGATCAATTGGTTGTCGAAGGGCTGGATCAAAAGTGGTTGAAGGCAAAAGCTATAGAGCTGGGCCAAACACCGTCAGCGACGATGCGTCAGTTAAAGTTGCTGGAGTCCTGCTTGGTCGGGCTAGGGTTTGAGGAGGAACATGCGCATGATCTCATGAGCCCCTTTCACGAACTCCACAACCTGAGATCTTTGGTTCGAGGTCATCGATGGGGCTCGGATGCTGCCAGTGAGAGCAAACGAGTTTTAAAAGAGTTTGGCGAGTACAAGGCCCATTTCAAATCCCTTTGCCAGCGTTGCGATGAATCACTTGAGCTAATTATTGCTGGTTTCTCAGAGCATGAAGCCGGTGCGTAAGGCGGAAACTAACAAATCGTCGCAGCGGACGTTTGACCCACCGCCTATTTTTGCTGCCGCAAAAACCGCCGCTGCCAATACCGCAGATTCTCCTCAAAACTTGCCTGTAATACGGCAGGGACATGGAGCATTCGAAGTTCTCCATAAACTGATTATTCCTTCAGCCAGCATGATATACAGAAAAGTAATAATTCTTGTAAAATTGGCTTGTTAAGAAAAAAATATTGGAGTATTGCCGAAATACAGATCATGCTCTATCCAAGGCCCGAAATTTTCGGTAAAGAGAAACAATTAGAGCATCCTCCATTTTGAGAAGATATACAGGTCTGCAGAATTACTTGTAGGCATAGGAGATCAACAACGATGATAAGTCTGGTATCCCCTGAATACAATTTGGAAACGTTCTGCGATCACATGCGAGGGAAAGACCCTTCGGCTGTCATGGAGGGCGCTAGTGCGGAGATTAGCTATGCACGCCGTCTCCACCGTGAAGCCACGAAGGACTCTGATTTCCGCAAAGGATCGAGAGGCAGGAAATATTGTGAGAATCTCCAAAAACTTATCTCGTTGGTTATGAACGGTTCAGTTCCGGCTGGTAGCACCCCTGAATTTCTTACTGCTGTGAAACCGCTCATTCAGCAACTCCTTCAGAAATGGGAAATTGGAAATCTGCGACAAGTATTCTCTAATCTTCAGGCATCAGAAAGCCTTAGTCTGCCTAAGTCAGTTGATCCGCTTGTTCTCGTGATTTCGAGAGCTGAGGTTGACGCAATGGATACATCAGCAGCTTTACGTGTGTTGAAAAGACTCACCGAATCGCCAGACACAGCGAGAGAATTCATGGAACGTGTTGACATTTCATTCCACGGCTATGATCACACTCAGCAGGAATTGTTTGAGATCCCAGAGGTCCGTAACTTCGTATATCAGCTCGACGAACAGTTCCCATTCTGGCTCTATTTCTTGTCAAAACGCCATCTCGGGCTTCAGCGTCTTCTTCTATGTTTTTTACCACCGTTCCTTACTGATGATGGGCGGCGAAAAATCTTTCCAGAACGGATCAATGATTTACTTACGAAACGATGGTTCCCGGCGTTAAATCATATTTGTGTGTATGTAGGCTTCCCCGAAAACCAGATCGAAGGGCTTACAGAACGAGCGTTGGCTTATATTACTGATGGCAGGTTCCCTCTTGATGCAGAAGCATTCGCCTAACAACGGCATCAAATCAGACTATGCGGAGGGTTAATATTGTCACATCGTATATTCGAGAATATCAATCTATCTTCAGGTTGAGATGCTTATTGTGCCATTCGAAGTCAAATTACTTCCTCTCCGCCCCCAATTTGAAACAGAATAGCGGATTTTTGGCATAAAAAGTTGGTCATTGGACATTCTGCATTCCCATAATAATAAGAGAACAGACAGGCACCTTTTTTTCGAGTTGTGGTGGCGACTCATGGAGGAGCCATTCGCTGAATGGACATCCAATTGCCCGCTCATAAAAAATACGAAAATATAAGCTGAGGGTTGGCAGAATTACCCAAAAAACACTCATCTGGAGAATGAAAAACTTCTTTACGTTGGCATATCGATAGCCGAGTTCATTATTTGTCTCCATGAAGTGTTTTTCGGTGGCAAGTAATTCATAATTATTACTTTTGGAAATGGTATCGTCTAGGTTAGATGCAAATTCTCTGCATTGCTGAATAGCTGGTTTAAAATAATTAAATACGTTTTCACTCCAGTTAAAATCTATACCAATTAACAAAGACAATTCTAGGAAGTCCGTAGCTTTCTTCTCAAATTTCGATTTAGCATCCGTAAATTTTTGCCGGGCTTCTTTTGCTGGCGATCTTACTTGCAAAGGAAGGCCTAATAAAGCCTGTCCGGCCTTATGGGTTTCCACGAGACAATCAACCAAATCTTCATAGTACCGATTGAATTTCAGCAAGGTTTTCCGTCTGTTGATGATTTTTTGTTGAGAAGCTGTTAGCACACCACCCAAAGTTGTACCAACGGCTGCGGAAAATAATATTTGTGCCCACTGCAACTTCATACCCATTCTCCTTTATCACCAAAACTCGTTTCAGAAAGGAATTATCCTATATCATTATGTTAATCAAGGATGGACATAAAAGATTTAAAATTCTTCCGCTTGAAACAGAATAGCGGAAAATGCAATCACCTCCCCGGTGAACTGCAGCCCGAACTGCCCGGCGCTGGTCTCAAAGTCCGGAAATCTGATTGCAGAAATCGAATGCCGGCAGCGACCTGGGCGAACTAAATGCAATCAAAAAGTCGATTGCCGGCAACCTGGCCAGCTGCAGACTGATTGCATGCGCTTCCTACCTACGTATACTCAAGCGAATTCTTTACTGCTTAATATTGGCAATTCTAATCTCCGATTGTATAACTGTCTGAATGATTCACACAGAAACAAATATATTGTGCCGCAGATGGTCTTTCAGGGCCTGAATGTAGGTCAAAAGGCCGGTGAATGTGGCAAGGTTTACGTGAATTACCGATTTCCCGGAATTAAAGATATAGAAAGTGAGGTGGAATTACCATGAAGAAAAATCTCTTGGTTTCAATGTTGATCGGTTTGATGCTTTGTGCGTCTCCTGTCTTTGCCGGGTTTCTCGGCAGCGGCGTTGTAGATAACGCCCAAAAACTGTTTGATAAAACCGACTATGAGATGACGATTAACGTCATTAATGGAGGCTTGAGAGACGGCAAGATTGATGACAGTGAAATGGGTAAGGCCTATAAACTTTTAGGTCAGGCCTATGAGAAAATCGGCCACAATTCTGATGCCAAAAAGGCCTATCGCCAAGCAGTAGTTGCAGAGGGTACGAGTTATCGTTCCGGACAAACAATTTTGAATCTTGATACCAGAAATCTGGAAGAAATTTTCCCAAAACTGATGGAGATGGCGAAAAGCAATAATCAGCTAAAAGCAAACTATGGCGCCGACATTGCCCAACTTGCTCAAAAAGAGCTGAACGCCGGAGATATTGATGATGCCGAAAAACTCTATAACTATTCCTTGCGGATTGATCCAAATCCAGCAAGACAAAAAGAAACTTTTGACCGATTTTTTGAAATCGGAAAACAGAAAAAAGGCAAGGAAGCTGAAAAATACGCCGACAAGGCAATAAAGTTTGCTTCTACTCCGGAAGAGAATGAAAAAACCGGAAATCTTTATCTGCGGTCGGCCACGGAAATTTGGCCGGATGAAGATTATGTGGCCGTCAAAAACAAGGCCATTCCGCTGGTCGGAATTAAACATACGAAGGAGGTTTTCCCAGATCCTGAGATTGTTACGGTTTTTGAAAAAACCTTTAAGTGGAGTGATTCATTCGATGAATTTGGATCATTTTACGCCTTTACATTTGGAAAGGATGACGTTAAGGTCGGCGACCTAGTTAAGGTGGTTGGAAAAATTAAAAATCAAACCTCCTACTCAGGCAATGAAATAGGTGTTTACAATGGCAAAGATGTTTTTCCGGAATGGCATATGAGTAAAAATGGAATTATTTCTCATGAGATATTAGTTGTACAACCTGGCATAAAATACTTAATCTGCACTAACAGCAGAAAAGACGTTGTTGTGACTGTAGAAGTAATTCGAAAAGTACTAACCCCACCAGTCACAAAAAAAAATTTATTTAAATAAATGATATTCCCCATCAGTTTGCGGGTGATTCATTTTTCAAAAATTTTAACCAGGGAATAGTTATGCACTATTCCCTTTTATCGATTTCCCAGAATTGGAGTTATAGGAAGTGAGGGTGTAACAATTATTAATAAACTTAAAATATCACATAACCAGCCGCTACTTAACATGGATTGCGGGAACAGCACCGCAACCAGTGAGCTTATCGTTCAGGGTTTAAGATTGCCACATCGAATTTACTTGTTTTTCATCATTTCCAAATCTTTGGATGTCTACTGTCGACATCGCTCTTTTGAAACAACTTCAGGCGACAAGTTCTTCCACTCCATCTCGAAAAACGGCCCGCACTTCGAGATGACCACCAAGGGCCTCAACATAGCGCTGCAGCACGCTTAACGTTATATTAGGGCGCCGT
>Ga0180007_10001482_pt1 | contig 31861 bp, 26 predicted proteins | sample MM_PC_MetaG_FD_121122 | JGI IMG/M metagenome (GOLD analysis project Ga0180007, IMG submission 121122) | Groundwater microbial communities from the Aspo Hard Rock Laboratory (HRL) deep subsurface site, Sweden - MM_PC_MetaG | ecosystem: Environmental > Aquatic > Deep subsurface > Groundwater... | reverse complement strand
GAGGAAAGCAACACTACATGTTCACAAAGCGAAGAAGAAAGTCTAAAAACAGTACTTAATTAATTTCCGGGTAGGACATTTCTATTTTGGAGAAAGTAGGACATTTCTAAATTGGTTTGACAGTGTACTATTGCTCTTGTAATAGTTTTTTTATTTTAGTACTATGAACTGATGTCAAAAAATATCGACAAGAAACAATTGATCACAGAAGTTGTTCAAGGCACTGCAAAGATGCATCGTCTTGACAAAGAGATTGGGTCTCAGGCCGCTATTCGTTTGCGCCAAGAAGTAGTAAGAGAACTTACGCCTTCGTCTATAGAAACAATCACTGAGTTTTCTATGGATTACTCTCAGGCTTCAAAAAAGAATTGTGAAAACATGATAGGGGCAACACAGATACCGCTTGGAATTGCCGGCCCACTTAAAATAGATGGGACGTATTCTAAGGGTGAGTATTTTTTCCCGCTTGCTACGACAGAAGGATGTTTGGTTGCAGCGGTAAACAGGGGATGTAGAGCATCTATGCTATCCGGCGGTGTTACTGCTCATATCGAGTCAAAGGGAATTACCCGTGCTCCTGTTTTTAGGACAAAAAACTTAAAAGAGTCGCGCGACTTTGTTAGGTGGATCAAGGATAATGTGAGCTTGATAAAAGAGTATGTAGAAAAAACCGATCCGCACATTACGTTTAAAGGTATCCAGACATGGATGGCTGGGAGAAATGTGTTTACTCGTTTTATTTTTGATACCGCAGATGCAATGGGTATGAACATGGCTGTTGTTGCGTGTGATAATGTCATTAAAAATTTAATTGCAAAAGAGACTACTGCACGCTGTGTTTCTGTATCGGGCAACATGTGTTCAGACAAAAAACCGACGGCACTCACTTTTATTCTTGGAAGAGGAATGTCGGTCTGGGCCGAGATTTTTTTGAAGAAAGAGGACGTTAAGAGTGTGCTTAAAGTCGATCCAAAAGATATTGTAGAAGTGAACAACGACAAAAATCACTTAGGATCTGAACTTGCAGGATCGTATGGTTTTAACGCACATTTTGCCAATATTGTAGCGGCGCTTTTTATTGCGACCGGGCAAGATCCGGCACATGTTGTTGAAGGGTCAATGGGGGTTACTACTGCAGAAGTTACTGACGATGGTGATTTATACTTTTCTATTTATTTACCTAGTCTGATTATTGGTGCTGTAGGTGGTGGCACGATGCTTGATACTCAGCGTGAAGCATTGGAGATTATTGGTATCGATGTTAAAAAAGGAACTCCAGGTGATAACGTTAAAAAACTTGCTGAGGTGATGGCAGCTGCTATTTTGGCTGGTGAGCTTTCTTTACTTTCTGCGCTTGCATCGCAAGATTTAGCCAGGGCGCACGTTGTGTATGGACGTGCTCAGGAGTATAAGATCTAGAGTATGAAGATAGGTATCATATCATACGGTGCGTATATCCCTAAGTATCGAGTAACAACTGAAGAAATTGCTGGGGTGTGGGGGAAAAATGCTGAAGAAATAGCACGCGGACTTTTTGTGTCTGAAAAATCTGTTCCCGGACTTGATGAAGATACCATTACTATTGCTCATGAGGCGTCACGCCAGGCATTGGATAGAGTGGCATTCAATCCGCGACATGTGGATGCACTTTTTGTGGGGTCGGAGAGTCATCCGTACGCAGTTAAACCGTCATCAGTAACGGTTGCCAAAGCACTAGGAGTCGGCACTGACTATTATACAGCCGATTTAGAGTTTGCATGTAAAGCAGGAAGCGCCGGCATGCAGATTGTCTCGAGCTTTGTTTCATCAAAGAAAGCAAGAACCGGTTTAGCAATTGGAGCAGACACAGCACAGGGAAAGCCGGGTGATGCGCTTGAGTATACCGCCGCCGCCGGTGGCGCAGCATTTTTAATTGGCAGTGATGACTATGAACACATTGCAACGATTGATGATTATGTTTCCTACACCAGTGACACCCCTGATTTTTGGCGGAGTAAGCATGGTAAATATCCGCATCATGCAGAACGATTTACCGGGAAGCCTGCGTACTTTAAACATATTTTTGGTGCGACAACGTACTATTTAGAAAAAAATAACTATTCTCCAAGCGATTTTGACAGCGTTATTTTTCATATGCCGAACGGTAAATTCCCACGAACGGTGGCACGGGCACTAGGGTTTACTGAGGACCAACTTTCTGACAGTCTTGTGGTAGATTTTATTGGTAATACCTACTCCGGTTCTTCACTTTTGGGGCTTGCTCGTGTGTTGGACTCAGCCAAGCCAGGTGATCGGATACTTATGACATCATATGGTTCGGGATCGGGGTCTGATACGTTTTCGTTTACCGTGACTGACGCCATAGAGAAGATGCAGACAGGAGTAACCGTTAATGATTATATTGAGGATAAGATATATTTGTCGTACGGAGAGTATGCAAAACATGTAGGTACCGTTAATTAAGTGTATTTTATGAACGTTTTTGTTTCAGGACAGTACATGACCAAATTTGGTGAGCATTTTGAAAAATCTCTCCTTGATCTGTCTTTAGAGGCGACTTTTGGTGCGCTCACTAGCGCATCACTTACCAAAGATACTATTGATGCCATTGTTGTTTCCAATATGCTTTCAGATACTTTGTCTGGTCAAGGACATTTAGGGGCGCTTATCTCAGGTTCACTGGGACTTACCGTAGAGGCGTTTAGGGTTGAGGGGGCGTGTGCCTCTGGTGGTATCGCGGTAAAAAAAGCGGTGGATATGCTTAAGGCTGGGACGCATAAAAACATTCTTGTCCTTGGGGTAGAAAAAATGTGCGATCATTCATCTTCTGAAACGACACAGGCTTTGACTAATGCATCTGATGCTGAAAAAGAAGCATTCTATGGCATAACGTTTCCGGGTCTGTATGCTATGATGGCCAGGCGATATTTCTACGAATATCAGATTGGACAAGCTGAGCTTGCCGCTGTTTCTGTTAAGAACCACTACCATGGAGCTCGGAACAAAAAGGCGCATTTTCCAAAAGAGATCTCAGAAAAAGTGGCTATGACAAGTTCAAAAATCGCTGATCCTTTGAGACTTTTTGATTGTTCACCCATTTCTGATGGTGCTGCTGCACTAGTGCTTTCTTCACATGAGCCTCAAAGTCAAAGGAAACCAGTGCGTATTGTTGGATCATCCATAGCAACAGATAGCGTCTCATTGCAGGAGAGAAAATCGCTTACCTCAATCAAGGCAGCCGAGCTTGCAGGGAAGCGTGCCTACATAGAGGCGGGAATTAGTTCTAATGATGTAGACGTTGCCGAAGTCCATGACTGTTTTACTATTGCAGAAATACTAGCGCTTGAGGATTTAGGGTTTTTCAAAAGAGGTACCGCAGGATACGCTACTATGCAAAAGAAAACATATTACGATCAAGAAATGCCTATTAATACGTCTGGTGGTCTTAAGTCGTGCGGCCATCCTGTTGGTGCAACGGGGGTTAAACAAGTAGTAGAAATTACCGAGCAGCTTCAGGGCACTGCAGAAGGAAGGCAAGTTGATAATCCACAGTATGGATTAACGCACAACGTCGGTGGTTCCGGAGCAACGTGCGCAGTGCATATTCTAACAAACACATTATGAAAAAATCAGTGGTAGCAGAGTGGAGGAGGTACGAGGATAGATACCGGCTTATGGGCAGTGTGTGTTTGTTATGCAAAGAAAATTTCTTTCCTCGTGTTACGCATTGTGTTCGCTGTGGGTCATCTGACGTGCGTGATAGACTTTTTTTGCGCGAGGGTGAGATCTATTCTTTTTCAAAAATTCACGTTTCTCCTGAGCAATTTCAAAAACAGGTACCGTACTATGTTGCACTTATTAAGCTTGATAACGGTCCAGTTATTTCTTCACAGATTGTTGATGTTGGGAGTGAAAAACTATTTGTGGGAATGCGTGTTTATGCGGTGTTTAGGAAAGTTTCAGGAACTGGTGAGCAAGCACTTACGTATGGGATAAAGTTTAGACTTACAAAAAAATAGACAACAAAAAAGCGTGTCCATGTATGGGCGCGCTTTATAATTGATAGTGTTATTCAGAATATTTGATGCAAATAGTGTAATTTAACATATGTAATCCTACGTAAAGTGTAAGTAATAGTAGTGTTTTAAGTGCAATCCATGCAAGATTTAGAGACACTGGTATGTCGGTAAATGATGTAAGACGGAAAAGGGCATAAGTAAATAAGAACAGAGCAGTGCAGAATACTAGCGCAAGGAGTTTTCTTATTTTACGCTTTATCATTTTTAACTCCATACGACCATAAATCAACATAGTCAATAAGTGCATCAAGTATATTTGGGATGAAAATAAGTACAGTTACTCCTTTTTGCATTATACATTTTTTGAATGTTTTCTCTTTGGGACGCGTGTCGGGAACTAAGTAGATGATGAGGATAACAAATGGCAGCGAGAAGCAAGGGAGCCATAAGAGGGGCGAATGCCATCCAAAATTGTAGTGGATTGTTATGTAAATAGAGAGAGTCCCTAATCCAAAAAAGAGAGTAAGTAAATAGAGAACGTGCAGACAAAGTAAAAAAATCTCGATGATTGTGCCTATCTTTTTTTTCACGTTTCCTCCTCAAGGTTTATGTTCGAGTCGAAGTATACAGGAAAGTCCATTTTTTGTCACTACCTTTTCGTTGTTTGCTCGTACAACTAATTTTTGCTACTATACGTATATACTTTTAACGAGAATAGCTCATGAAAATTGTGATAATGGCAGGGGGCTCTGGAAGCAGACTATGGCCAAAGAGTAGAAAAGATAAGCCAAAACAGTTCACCAAGGTGGTTGGTGGTAAGACAATGATAGAGGATACCTACGCTCGGTTTGTTGACCATTTTAGCGTTGATGCTATTTACTTTTCAACTATACCTTCGTTTGAAAAAAGGATTAAAGAACTTTTCCCCGATATAGATGGGAGCCACATTATTGTTGAACCAGAAAAGAGAGACAATGCAGCGGCACACGGGTATGTAGCAGCCTATTTGTCGCTTACTGATGAAAATGAACCACTGGCGTTTATTCCATCTGATCATTATATTAAGGACGTTGAGAAGTTCAACATTACTCTCAAGGTGGCTGAGGAACATATAAAAAGCACTGGTAACATGCTTGATATTGCGATTGAGCCATCGTTTCCCAGTACTGTTTTAGGGTATACGCATATCGGTAAGCATATAGAGACGAGCGAGGGAGTTGAGATTTATGAATTCCTTGGCCATACAGAAAAACCCGAGTTTTCTGTTGCAAAAGAGTATGTGGACGATGGTTCGTATCTGTGGCACGGAAATTACTATATGTGGACGCCAAAGAAGTTTCTTGAAGCATACAAAAAATATGCACCGTCGATTTATGCACATTTGGAAAAAATTCAACACCTTTTGAAAGACGGTGATCTTGATGCCATTCCCGGAGAATATGCGCAGATTGAGGAGACAACGATAGATTTTGCGATTACTGAAAAAATGGATCCAAATGAAGTTAGAATACTCAAAGGTGATTTTGGGTGGAGTGATATTGGCGCATGGGACATGGTGCACGATCTTCTTTCATATGACTATGACCAAGATCAAAATGTCATTAAAGCTAAACATGTTTCTGTAGATACCAGCGGGTCGTATGTTTCTGCACCTAAAGGCAAGCTTATTGCTACCATTGGTGTAGATGATTTGATTATTGTAGATACGCCTGATGCACTCCTTGTGTGTCCGAAAAGTCGGGCACAGGATGTAAAAAAGGTGGTTGAGGAGCTTAAGAATCGTGGTGAAGAGGACTATATTTAAAAAATAAATGTACAGTTCACTGCACAAAAAGAAAAAACCCGCGAGGCGTGTATTGTTAGTTTTCTCGATTATCATCATCATTGTTGTTGGTATGTCACTGTGGACTTTGTATTCTTTGTACTCACCACAAGATAACAGTGATCAACAGCTAAAAGAAATAGTCATTAAAGAAAACCAAGGCGTCTCAGAAGTTGCTCAGGTGCTTACTTCTGAGGGGGTAATACATAATTCAACACTGTTTCAGTTAGCAGTATATTTCTCCGGTAAGAGTAGTAAGATTCGAAGTGGCAATTATGAATTGTCTCCGCATGAGAGTATACTTGATACTATAGAAATAATTACCGGTGGAGAGACAAAACAGGAAGGAGCAGTAACCGTTGTTGAGGGCCTTTCAAACCAAGAAATTGCAGCATTATTTGCCGATTATCATTCAAGGTATTCTACAGACGCTTTAGCATTTGAGGAAGGTCGTTTAGCATTTGAGCAAGCGTTTTTAGCTGAAGCTTCTCAGTTAGAAAAATATCAAGCCGAGTATTCATTTTTAATTGATGTGCCAGAAGGCGCAACTCTTGAGGGGTATTTGTTCCCGGATACGTACCGTATTTACAAAGACGCACCACCGGAAGACATCATTAAAAAAATGCTTGATAATTTTGATAGGAAAGTGAGTAGAGAGTTACAAGTCACGGTAAAAAGTCAGGGGAAGACACTTTTTGATGTAGTGACACTTGCATCAATCATTCAAAATGAAATTTCAAAAGAGTATATGAAGGATGTTTCCGGTGTGTTTCATAATAGGCTAAAAGACGGTATTAAACTCAAATCTGACGCTACGGTAAATTACATTACAAAAAAAGGAATGACCCAACCGACATTTGAAGATACTGAAATCGATTCACCGTATAGCACATATGTTTACGCGGGGTTACCTGCTGGACCCATCTCAAATCCTGGTCTTGACGCCATTGAAGCAGCAATATATCCTACTAGTCATGATTATTATTATTTTCTCACTCCACAGGGATCAAGTGAGCCTATTTTTTCAAAAAATGGTAAAGAGCACTTAGAGAATAAAGAGATGTATCTTCCGTAATATATGTATCATGTAGCTGTTTTAAAAAATGGACATATTCAAGCAAGTGAGCGAAAAACAGTTCGTGGGCTTTTTGATGAAGAAAAAGTGTGGGTGGATGTAAATGGCTTTGACGAGAAGACACTCTACGCGCTTAAAAAAGAATTTAACCTTCATTCTTTAACTGTCGAAGATTGTTTGAGGAGACGAACGCGGATTAAAATTGAGGAATTTAGAAAGTATACGTATGTGGTCATAAAAGGGGTGCTGTATAAGAAAAAGAAACGATTTGGGTATGAGCAAGTTAACTATATCGTTGGTAAAAACTTTCTTATCACTGTTTCATATAGAAAGAGAAAAAGTATAGAGAAACTCAAGAATAATCAAAAACAACTGGCGACATTGTTCAAAAAGGGACCCGGACTTGAATTTGTGTTACACCATCTTATAGATATGGAAGTGGATAGATTTTTTCCCTACTTGGAACAAATTGATGATGAGGTCGATGCACTTGAGGAGGAAGCCTTGCAGAAGCAAAAAATTGATCTCCTTGGTCCTATTTTTGACTTAAAAAAGGAAACGGTTCAAATAAAGAAAATTGTTGCTGCGTCAACTACGGTGATCAGGACGCTTAGTATTAGAGAAGTTAAATTTATTGATTCTGACATTATGATCTATTTTCGGGATATTAATGATCATTTGGTGAGTCTCACCGATACTGTAGAGACTCTTCGCGACCTAATAACCAACACACTGGATATTGAGTTTGCGGTCTCATCGTATAGAATGAATGATGTCATGCGGATTTTGACGATTATTACGACGCTTTTTATGCCCCTTACGTTTATTACTGGTCTGTATGGTATGAACTTTAAATACATGCCTGAGCTGCAATTACCATTTGGATATCCCGTTGTTATTGGTATTATGATTATTATAGAGATACTGATGCTCTTTTATTTTAAGCGAAAAAAATGGCTTTAATCAGCTTTAAATTTAATAGGTCACTATGAACATAAGAGAAAAAGAAGCCCTTGCGTATGACGATGTGTTACTCGTTCCGCAAAAATCTGAGATTTTGCCAAATGACGTTTCACTCGAGACTAAGCTTACTAAAAACGTTACACTCAGAGTACCGCTCATTAGTGCAGACATGGACACAGTAACAGAAGCAGGTATGGCAATTGCTTTGGCAAGAGAAGGCTGCGCAGGGATTATTCACAAAAACATGACGCCAGAGAGACAAGCTGAAGAAGTTGCACGAGTTAAGAATGAAGAGGAGGAATATGCTGCTTGCGCATCTATCGGTGTAGGGGATGAAGCGTTGACACGTGTAGAGCAGATAGTTGAGGCTGGAGGAAATATTGCAGTAATCAGTACGGCACATGGGCACTCAAAAGGAGTTCTTGATACAATAAAAAAAGTAAAAGAAAAATTTCCTGGTGTTGATGTTATTGCAGGGAATGTGGTAACTGCAGAGGCAGTAAAAGAGTTAATCGATGCAGGAGCCGACGCGGTTAAAGTGGGTGTTGGGCCTGGCTCAATTTGTACTACGCGTATTGTGGCTGGTGTTGGCGTCCCGCAGTTTTCTGCGGTGGCAGAATGCGTTTTAGAAGCATCAAAATATGGCATTCCAATTATTGCTGATGGTGGCATACGGTATTCTGGTGATATTGTGAAGGCACTTGCAGCAGGTGCTGCAACAGTGATGGCGGGCGGTCTCTTTGCAGGCACTGACGAGTCGCCAGGTGAACGTATTGAAGAAAACGGTGTCGCCTACAAGTCATATCGAGGCATGGGGTCATCAGGTGCATTACAATCGGGGAGCCAAGATAGGTATGCACAAAAGGGAGTGGAAAAGAAAAAACTCGTTCCAGAAGGTGTTGAAGGACGAGTTAAGTATAAGGGGTCTATTTCTGATGTAGTGTATCAGTTAGTCGGTGGTATAAAGTCAGGGTGTGGGTATCTTGGTGCGATAAACTTAAGCGAGCTTAACAAGCGAGCTGAGTTTGTGAAGATAACTTCTGCGAGTATTAAGGAATCTCATCCGCATGACATTTTTATTACTAAAGAAGCGTCAAATTATCAGGGAAAGTAGGTTTGCTCAAATAAATCTTCAAAATCCACTGTTATCCTTGAAGCCTGCTTTTTATGTGGGATATCCGGGATGGCTTTTTTTGTGCTGTAAACAAGGAGATCCCCGGATCAGTCTTAAGAAAGACTGATCCGGGGATGGCAGGGATGGTGTTTGTTCTCTGACTAAAAAAATCTATTTTGCTCGCTTTCTCAAATTCGTATGCAGTTCTTGAATTTTATCAAGAAGATCACTCTCTAAAACAAAGTTATGAACACGGTTTGAGATAACAAATTCACCGTTTATCATAAGATCACGGATGTTTCTTCCTCCAAATGTGATCATGTTACCAATAAGTGTCTCCGGGTCATTCTCATCAAAGGGGATAAACCCTCTATCTCTCAGTTTCCAAAATGCAAGGTCGGCTCTATACCCAGGAAGAACCTTCCCGACTTTGCCAAGGCCCATAATTCGTGCACCGTTTGAGGTGATCATCTTAAAGAGATCTTTGTAAAACACTACTTTACTATCTTGGTGGAGCACTCGAGCTTGAAGAGCTTCTGTGAGGAGATCAAGTCTGTTTTTACTCATGACACTGTCTGTGCCAAGCGCGGTACGTTCATGAAGGCCGTATTCATAGAAGTAGTTGTAGGCGAGGCGTCCGCTCTTATGTATGAGGTTAGACGTCGGGAGATGGACTATTCCTACTTTTTTCTTTGTAAGAAGCTTAATTTCCTCAATAGTTAAATGAACTGCGTGGGAGAGAACAAGGTTTTTGTTCAATAGACCGGCGTCATCAAGTACCGCAACTGGACGTTTTCCAAATTTATTGATCGTTTTTTGAATATCCATTTCTGATTCGCCAAGATGCATGGTAAGGATAATGTTGTATTTTTCAATAAGTTTTTTAGCGGCAGCGAGCGTTTCTTTATCTGCACGATACACATAGTGTAAGCATAGCCCGGGTCTAATCATTTGCGATGACGGGAACGATTTTTTACCAAAGGATGAAATGTATTCTTCGGCAGTTTTAGGATTGGCATGCGGGTCAGTTGAACTTGCAATACTGACTGCATCAATCAGTCTATGGTGACACTTTACCGCAGCATTAAACGTTGCATGAGGCGTATGATAATGGGAGAGCGTTGTGGTGATTCCCATCTTTTGCTCTTCTGAAAAAGCTGCAACGGTAGAGTACAGGAAGTCTTCCTCTGTCATCTTACGTTCAAGTTTTATGGCGCTCATGAGCGCCTCTTCAATAGTTCCTTCCTCTTCAGAAAGCGCCATTGCAGACCTTAAGATATACATTGGTGGATGATCATGCGCGTTTACAAAGCCGGGAGTGACCACAAGTCCACCGCGTTTTGATGCATCGTATATGAGATCAATCTTATTAAGATCAACTTTACTTTTTTTGTTTACCGGAGCTATTTCCTCAATTCTTCCATTGTTAATCAGTATTGAGACATCTTCTTTGACTACAACATCATCGTTTTCATCTGCGGTGATAAGATATTTAATGCCAAATACTAAGATATTCTTTGGATTGTCTTTTAGCAGGAGGTAACGAGAACGATTTTTTCTTTTTGATGTGTAGTCAGGATTTCCCGGAGAAAAAATAGTGGAGTCGTGCAAGGTTTTCTTCATTTCATTGTTTACTAGCAGTTATTATAATCAGAAGTATAGCAAATAAGTCCTACTTGGAAAACAGAGTTATTTCGCTTTCTTTACAATTTACCTACTAAGTAGTAGAATAAGTGTATTATTTGAAATTTAGCGAAACAACAATGAAAAATAAGACACATGAAAAAATAGTAATATTGGATTGCGGGTCTCAGTTTACCCACTTAATAAGTAAAAAGGTAAGGGACCTTGGTGTGTATTCTGAGATAGTAATGCCTGATACGAGAGCAAGCTCACTTGTGGGGACATGCAAGGGGATTATTATTTCCGGTGGGCCCTCAAGCGTATTTAGTGATGATTCACCAAAGGTTGATCCAAATATTTTTGATTTGGATATTCCCATTCTCGGCATTTGTTATGGACATCAGCTTATTGCACATATGCTTGGCGGTGAAGTGGCAAAGGGTGAGAAAGGCGAGTACGGCAAGAGCACACTTGAATGTGATACGAACTGTTCTCTATTTGAGGATGTTCCGCAAAAAAGTGTTGTATGGATGAGTCATTTTGATGAGGTCAAAGAGGTTCCAGAGGGGTTTTCTGTTGCCGCCGCCGCCGAGGGCTCGGATATTGCTGCGATGGCAAATGAAGAGCGTAAGATTTTCTCAATGCAGTTTCACCCTGAGGTGACGCACACGGAGTATGGTGAGACAATACTGAGTCATTTTCTGTTTGATGTCTGCTCGGTTAAAAAAACATGGTCACTTGAGCAGTATTTGGAGGAGATAGAAGATGAAACACGAAAAAAAGTAGGAGATAGAAGTGTATTTGTGCTTCTTTCCGGAGGTGTTGATTCTTTGGTGGTATTTACGCTTTTAAACAAAATTCTATCAAAGGATCGTGTTTTTGGACTCCATGTTGACACGGGTTTTATGAGAAAAGATGAGAGTAAAGAGATCGCTGATGCTATGGACACGCTTGGCTACAAGAACATTAAGATCGTTGATGCATCTCAGGAATTTTTTGACAATGTAAAAGGGGTATTTGATCCGGAAGAAAAGAGAAAAATTATCGGAAGAACGTTTATTGATGTGTTTAATAGAGAAGTAGAAAAACTATATCTTGATTCACATGAGTGGATGTTAGGGCAGGGGACGATTTATCCTGACACCATAGAAAGTGGCAGAACTAAACATGCTGATACAATTAAAACACATCACAATAGAGTTGCGGAAATTGAGAAGCTTATTCTAGAGGGCAGAGTTGTTGAGCCGCTTGAGAAGCTCTATAAAGATGATGTCCGCAAGGTTGGAGAGGTTCTTGGACTTCCGGAAAAACTCGTGTGGCGAAGGCCGTTTCCCGGGCCTGGCCTTGCTATTATGGCACTCTGTACAGATCACGCCTATGATGATTCAAGTTTTACTCTTTCCAAGGAAGATAATGAGGTGATTGATGAGTGTATTTCTGATACTGATCTCTCCTATTTCCCCTTGCCTCTTAAGAGCGTTGGTGTACAGGGCGATGAGCGTACGTATGCGCATCCGTTGGTACTTCAGGGGGATAGTGATTATGAAACTCTAGAGCGTGTAGCAACGGAAGTTCCTAATGCACTTAAAAGTATTAACCGAGTTGTTTGGCTTTTGCATCCTAAAAAAATAGAAGCGTTTGACATTAAAGAAGCAACTCTTACAAAAGAGAGAATAGCAGTGTTGCAGGAAGCACATGCAGTGGCAAATAAACACCTGGAAGAAGCAGGTCTTTCTAAGAAGATTAAAGAAATGCCTGTTGTTATGATCCCACTTTCCTTAAATGGCGGAGAGTCTATTGTGTTGAGACCCCTTACGACTGAGAACTTTATGACGATTCGGTTTTTTAGAATTCCCGGAGGATTGCTTAAGGAAATGACTGACGACTTACTTAACGTCCCTGGTGTTGATGCCGTGTTTTATGATGTTACCAATAAACCCCCGGGGACAGTACAGTGGGAATAGGGCTTGTATTTTTTTGTTGACATACTTTTAAAACACGATATACTAGTTATGTCTTCTCAAAGACAGCAAGTGCTACCAGTGGTAGATAAATCTTGCCGAGGGAAACAGCATGTAAATTTTGTTTTCCTCGCAACATACGTTTGCGATTTTTTTATCTCGTTAATAGAGAATACTATGGCAAAAAGCCGTAAACAAAAAGAAGCACTTGTTCAGGAGCTTACTGACGTGCTCAAAGAGAGTAAAGCATACGTTCTTTCTGACTATCGAGGCATGACCGTTTCTGATGTGCAGGATTTAAGAAAGCGCATGAAAGAGAAAAGTGGTACCTTCATGGTCGTCAAAAACAGCCTTTTTAAGATAGCAGCAAAGAACGCAGGGCTGGACGAGGAGTTCTACAAGAATCTTGTAGGTCCGGTGGCACTTACCGTGTCTAGTGAGGATGAAGTAGCATCAGCAAAAGAGACGTTTGAGTTTGCAAAGGAATGTAAGGCGCTTGAGATTAAAGAAGGGTTTCTTGAGGGTAACGTGCTAAAAAAGGAAGATGTTGAGAGTTTGGCAAAGCTTCCAACAAAACAAGAACTCATTGCTAAGGTTGTGGGCACCATTAATGCACCCCTTTCTGGGTTGGTAACTGTGCTCTCTGGAAATTCAAGAAAAATGGTACAGGTGCTTAAAGCTATTGCTGACCAAAAGAGTTAATTAGTATTTTAATTAAGTATAAAAAAGTAAGCATAAATTTATGACAGAAGAAAAGGATCCAAAGAAAGAAGAGAAGAAAGAAGAAGCTCCCAAGGAAGAGAAAAAAGAAGAGAAGAAGCCTGAGGAGCCCAAGAAAGAAGAAGCAAAAGAGGAAAAAAAGGAAGCAAAGCCTGAAGATAAGAAGGAGGAAAAAGAAGTAGAGGTTCCTGCAAAGTTTAAAGATTTAGTCAAAACGATTGAAGAAATGAGCGTTCTTGAACTTTCTGAACTTGTCAAGGTACTTGAGGATAAATTCGGCGTTTCCGCAGCAGCTCCGGTAGCCGTTGCGGCTGCAGCAGGTGCAGGGGGTGATGCAGGTGCGGCTGAAGAAAAAAGCTCTTTTGATGTTGAGCTTACCGGAGCCGGTGGTCAAAAAATTGCGGTCATTAAGGTGGTCAAAGAAATTACCGGAAAAGGTCTTAAAGACGCTAAAGATATAGTTGATGGTGCTCCTGCTATTCTCAAAGAAGGTGCAGCAAAGGATGAAGCGGAAGAACTTAAAAAGAAGCTTGAAGAAGCAGGCGCAACTGTTACGCTTAAATAAGCACTATCCAGATTGTAGTAAAAGGGACCCTATATGGGGTCCCTTTTGTGTATAGCTTACATTGACACTTGACAGAATATTTGCTATAATTACCGTAGTGAACAGAGTGTCTAGATAAAACAAACAACAATTTGCATGTCAAGAAAGAAAATAAACAAATTTTTTGCGCTATTTCTGGCCCTAGTTATGGTCTTCTATGTTAGTTTTGGAAGCCATTCTTTGGTCAAAGATACGGTGAGTGCAACCAGTGTCTCTGTGTGTAAACCTTCAGGATGTGATTACACTGAGATTCAGGCTGCCATTAATTATGTTGAGAGTCAAGGTGGAGGAACGGTAAATGTAAAAGCAGGAACCTATTTAGAACGGCTTACTCTTAAGCCAAATGTTGATGTTATTGGTGAGGGAGCGGGGACTACCTTAGTCTCGGGTCCATCCATTGGACCAAATAATGAAAAGGTAACCGGATCAGACAATGTGCTATTCTCCGGATTTACAGTTCAAGGTGCATTTTTTGGAATCTATAATTCAGGAACATCACCTCAAATAACAAATTGTACATTTACTGGTAACAGCCAAGATGGTATATATAACAACAATGGCGCTGCTCCGGTGATTTCTGGTAATGTTTTTCATACCAACGGAAATTCCGGTGTCCAAAGTTCTTCTGCGGGAGATGGCATTCAGATATTTAATAATCGATTTTATTCAAATACGACAACGGGAATAACGCATGATTCGACAAAAGGGATTATTTATAGTAACGAATTTTACTCAAACAACACATCTGGAATATTTCTTCATCTTTCTCAGGCGCATGTTTTTAAAAACACGTTTAGAGGGCCAACACAAACGTATGGTATTGAAGTTGATGGTGGTGCGCCAATAATTATAGACAATACCATTGGTGATATTTCAAGTCCTCTTACGGGGAGTGGCATTTATGTGAGCACCAATACAGTAAGTGGCATGTATGTTTCGGGAAATACCATTCAATACAATGCACTCGAAAACATCAATTTCCAGGTTGGAGGAACGGCTACTATTATAGGCAATAGAATCATTAATGCTGGCCAAAACGGTATTTTACTTGCCGCTGCAACGGGCACACTTACTGTAACCGATAACTATATTAACTCGAATGCGCTTGCTGGAATCAAAACAGGACTTGGGTGGTCGGTTGATATAAAAGGCAATGCTATTGATTCAAATAACATCGGTGTTTGGGAATTTGCGTGTACGTCGAGTGTTTCTACAACATATAATTTAATTACCAAGAATACAAATGATGGCTATCTTGTAGCAGCTGCGGCGTGTCCATCTGCGCCGACAATTGCAAGCAATATCATTGATCAAAATGGGGGAAATGGTATTGATACGGCAACGTTTACTACAGTAAGCATTACTTCAAACCAAATAACCAAAAATACTGGTAGTGGTGTTTTGACCACCGGTGCCGCGGCGACTGCCGGGTACAACAACATCTGGAACAATGGAGCAAATTACTCCGGATGGACCCAAGGCACTGGTGATATTTCATTTAATCCACTTTATCTTAAAGACAATACAACTGCACTTACGCCTGCATATGCACTGCAAAGTCTCGCTGATGGGTATGGTGTTGGAACCAGTCCTTCTGTAGATAAATCTCAACCCAATCCTAGTTTTGAAGATAAATACCGTCCACCAGGTAGAGGCGGGGTACGAGGTGATATTGGCGCATATGGTGGAGCTGACATTCAAAAACCTCAGAACAATCCCGCAGAAGTTTTTGTTGAAGGTACCCAAGTTACTCAGGGAGGATCAGTTAGTGTTAATACAAGTACTCCTACTATTACCGGGATCACCGGTGTTAACAACGCAGATGCGGGAAAAATGATGCGTGTGTATGTTGATGATGCGATAAAAGGCGAAGACAATAACCTCGACTACAATTGCAATGCACCAAATTGTACAAATACGAATGGTGAACGCAGCACGTATGAAATCACTCCCTCAAGTTTTGGCACTTCTGGATCCTATTCTGTATCAGTGAGAACGGCTAACCAAATGGATCTTGAGAGTGATGGCGTTTCATTTACGGTAAATGTTGATTTGGGAAGTGGCGGTCAACTTACTTCTTCAGTAAACAGTCTTCCGGAAACAACAAAAACTGCAAGCTTTGATGTCTTTTACAGTGCTTCCGCCGGACCAAGCGGACTTAAAGGAGTAGAACTTTACTTTAGAAAAGGAGTCACCGGTTCATTTACTAAATACACTGATCCGGCACACGCTGATGGGCTTTTTACTTCATCTCCGATTAGCTTTAATTCCTCGACAGTTGGTGGTGATGGACTGTATCAATTTTACAGCATCGCTCTTGATAACGTTGGTCACAGTGAGGCAGCTCCTTCTGGATACGATGCGTACACAAATGTTGTAGCAGCAGGAACCGGTGCGCCTGGACAAATCAATGATCTTTCCATTGCTCATTGGAATGTAAAAGCAAGCACTGTTGAACTTACGTGGACTGCACCATCAACAAGCGGTGGAGCTGCAACAGAGTATGATATTAGATATCTCCATTCTTATTTGACCGAGGGTAACTGGGACAAGGGAACACGTATTAAATATACGCTTACGCCGGGAACACCGGGAACCAAAGAAAGTCTCACTATGCCCGTTAATGCTTCTGGAACTGCAGGAAGAAAAGTCGACTATGATGATGATGGTCTCACCGACTATATGGAACTGTTTTTATGGGGATCAAGCCCGGTAAACCAAGATACTGATGGAGATTCCTTTCACGATGCAACCGAGACATACCATAACTTTTCTCCGCTCTTTCCGTATCCATATAGACCGGATCAAGATAACGATACCTTGCTTGATAAATGGGAAGAGCGTCATGGTCTTGATCCAACCAATCCTGATACTGATGGTGATTCGTTTAACGATAACGTAGAAAAAGACAACAAATACGATCCAAGAGATGCAAATCCCCGCAGTAATCTCTATGACTATGACCACGATAAGCTAACCGACTATGAGGAGCGATACATTTATGGTACCAATCCTGGGAACGCTGATTCAGACAACGACGGATACGATGACTATATTGAGGTTCATGCAGGGTATGACCCGGTCAAAGTCTACTGCTTCGGTATTGAAGCAAAGGATGTAGCAGGGAACACATCAAGTATCTCAAACAGAGCATGTAGATACATCTACTAAAACGAATACTACAAAAAAGTCGCTTATCAATAAGCGGCTTTTTTTGCGGGAAAATTATTTGGATACTGTGTAGAGGCCGTCTTCGGTCAAGACGTATATTTTCTTGGAATCAGGATCAACATAGATGTCTTTAGGCGTTGAATCAAGTGACATGACAAACTGGTTTACCACCTTTCCTTTCTTAGTGATCTCAATAACTGTGTTATGTTCTTTATCAAGTATGTACAAATTTTCTACATCAGACGAGGTAAAGAGTACCGTATCTTCTGATAGCGGACTTTGAAGCTCATCCATAGTAAATGGTTCTACTTGGCCGCTTAGAAACTTTAGGATTGTACCGTTTTTCTTGAGAACATAGACATTTGAGTCGATTGCAAGCGAGGTTGCGTCTTGCAGTGATACTGATTCGTCAGTAACCCATTCCTTTGCAACGCTGTAGCCATCAACGGTTCTCACCATCCTATATATCTGATTGTTCGCAGTATCAAGCAGATAAATTTTATCCGAGTAAACGGCCATATCAACGAAGTTGTGGTTGCTTTCCGGAAACTCAGAGGCAAGCTTTTTGAGGTGCCGTGAGAATACTGCCATTTCTGCTATTCCATTTGGTGTCAAGAAAACGACCGTATTTTTTTGGTCATTAAACGTTCCAAGCGCAAGTTTAGTTATGCCTTCAACCTTCTGACTAAACTCTTCAAATTTTTTAGATTCGGGGATAAATCTGTATACTCCTATATCTTTGTTTGAGGAGGAATAGAGTGTATCCTTTGAACCCATGAGTGTCTCATATGCATTGCCACCAAATGAAGCAACCTTTTCCGGTGTTATTCTCTGGATTCTATTAACAGTGTCGTAGTGTTCACTGATTTTTGATTCGAGTGATTTGATTTCACTCGATATTTTTTGTTCTTCGTCTAACTGAGTGTTGATTATTTCAGTTGCGTCGTTTAAGAGTTTTTCTGCTTGGTCATAATCTCTGTAGATAATTGCGTCGGCAGCCTTTTTTTCTTTTTCTTGAATTTCAGAAATATAGTTTGTTTGAATTTCAGTCTGACTCTTTTCTTTTCTTGCAAATATAAAGTATGTAACTGCTACAAGAAATATGATGATCAGAACAATCGCCAGAAAAATATACGTTTTTTGTTTGTTTCTGTCTGGGAGAAAGCTTGTTGCTTTTTTTGCAACACCACTCGCAATTTTTTTGGCAGGGGAGGCAGGCTCTGTGCCAGTAGCAGGGTCGGTGTACTTTTTGGTTGAGAGATCTGTAGAGACGGGTTTCAAACCTGTCTCTACAGATCTTTTTTTTGATGGTTTAAGAGAAAAAGTATCTTTAATCTTTGCGGTGATAATAGATGCAGACTTTTTTGCAGCTGCCAACGGGTCTTTCCCATCTTTTGCGTGTTCATGCTCTGGCAAATCATTCGTACTCGCTTTATCATCACCTAGTGATGGATACGTGTATGGCTTCTGTTTCTCTCTTTCTGGAGGGAGAAAAGGTGTTTGTTTTGCTTCACTCACGGGCTTGATGTTTGATTTTACTTCAAGAAACAGACTTGCGATTGGTGCAGAAAAGTCAGTGTCTTCAATGAGTTCTTTAAGCTCTTCTCTGGCTTCATCGAGTGTTTTTGTTTTTAGCGTACGTTTTATTTTTTCCGTAGAAACAAAATTCAAAAATTCTGGCGTAGAAAAGAACAAAACGTCACCAATTTCTACAGCACCACTAATAATATGCGAAAAATATTTTTTACCTGACATCTTTGTATCTTCTTCTGTGAGTTCAAGCATTGAGTCATTTCTGATCAGATATGCTTTTGCCTTTCCGGTAGACACCAAGTGTATCTCTGTATTCTTTATTCCGATAATACATGCATTTAATGTAGTATCAGCTTTTAGGTAGCCTTCTGCGAGGAGAGCGTGTAGGGCTTTATTGACCCTGGAAATTGCATGCTCAAACATTGACCCAATGGATACGTTGCCTATTGTGTTTGCATGGGAATCCTTCTTGTAATACTCGTTTTGGAACACGTCCCTTAGAATGTCGGTTATTTTTTCTGCAGTCTCAGGTTCAACATGCGCTTCCAAAATAAGGTACGAAAGGCCAAGCCTCTTCTCAAGACTCGATTCAGTAAGTTCAAGACACGTAGAAAAAGCCTTCGTGTTTTTTTGTTCACCGAGTATTAACTTTTTGTTTACAATATGAACCATGTGGTGAAGTTTACACTTTGGATTATACTGTGAACAACAGAAACAATCAAGTAGTGATGGTAAAAATAGTACGCATTAAGTGGTGAGTTGTTGTGTACAAAAAAATGTTCCAACTATTTCTCAAAAAATAGTTGACATTTACCCTTAAAATAAAGTACTATGACATATAGAAAAACTGTGATACTATATTGTGTTCAGTTCCTTAGTACTATATGTTATCAACCTTATATGCTTGAACATCTATTTAGTTCAAAAACCAGATTAAAACTCTTATCCCTCTTTTTACGAAATCCGGATAAGAAATATTATGTGAGAGAGCTTACACGTCAGATTGATGAGCGTATCAATTCTGTTCGTCGTGAGCTAGAAAATCTATCCAAAATGGGTCTTCTCTCTGATTTTAGGAATGATAAGCGGCGATACTACCAAGTTGATAAAAACTTTCATTATTACAAGGAACTCAGAGCGCTCATTGTTAAGGCAAGTACTATGCCACGTGAGAAGATGATTAGTCTTATAGAAAAAGCGGGAACACCAACGTTAGTGGTGCTTTCAGGACGATTTACTCAATCACCAAGTAGTGTTGATTTGTTGCTTGTTGGTGACTTCGACAAAGTTGAGGTAAAGAAGGTTGTAACTAAACTTGAAAAAGAAGATGGGAACGAGCTCAATTATTCACTTATGAAAACAGGTGAATATCTATTTAGAAAAGAATATGGCGACCGATTTATACGACGGATTTATGACGGAGATTATATTGAACTCATCAATAAAATTGATGAAGAAAAGAAGGTTGCTGCTCCAGTTAAGAAGATAGTGAAGTCGTTTTAAGGAAAGTTTAAGAACAATACTATAGATTTAAAAAGACCTGCAGGGGTCTTTTTTTTGTCCTGGTCCCTCTCTCTTGGAAAGGGGGAGGGACCGCTCAGTTTCTATTTGTACACAGTCTCATACTTGCGGGGTGAGTGGCGGTGGTGTACAATGGGGATACATATAAAAAATGTGTACAAAAGTGGGGATATGGGGAGCGAGTTGTGGATAACTCTACTTTTAATCCTAACATGCCGCAATGTTTATCGGAGAATATAGTTACTCAATAGACAGTAAAGGAAGGCTTGCAGTGCCTAAGAAGTTTAGAAGCGCATTGCTTAAAGGCGCGGTTATTACGCGTGGACTTGATTCGTGCCTCTTTTTATACACAAAAAAAGAGTGGGAGGAGATAGCGCGTAAACTGAGTTCACTTCCTATGAGTCAGAAAAATACTCGTGCTTTTTCGCGATTGATGCTTGCGGGTGCTATGGATGTATCACTTGATAAACAAGGGAGAATCACTATTCCTGAGTATTTACGAACGTATGCGGGCATTGTTAAGAGCAGCGTTATTGCCGGTCTCTATAGTCGGTTAGAAATTTGGGATGAGAAAAAGTGGAGTACATATAAGGCAGAAACAGAAAAGCAGAGTGAGGAAATTGCTGAACAACTTTCTGAACTAGGGGTTTAATTATGTTCCACAAACCTGTTTTACTGAGCGAGGTTGTTGAGTTTCTGAGTCCAAAGCAAAACGAACACCTTATTGATTGTAACCTTGGTGGTGGTGGACACGCTGCAACAATTCTTGAGAAGACGTCTCCAAGTGGAAAGCTCATTGGCATTGATTTAGATTTGCAAGCACTGGCTGAGGCTAGAGATTCTCTGCAGCAGTATGGAGACCGATTTGTTCCCGTGAATGATACGTTTGGGAATCTTGATGAAATAGTTTTAAACGCTGGAATATCGCCAATCTCTGGAGTGCTCTTTGATCTTGGTCTGTCATCGTTTCAACTTGATCAAAGTGGTAGAGGATTTAGTTTTAAACGGACTGAACCACTCGATATGCGTTTTTCTGAAAGTCGAGGAAAGACCGCAGCAGATGTAGTAAACGAGTATTCATTTGATGAGTTGAGAGCATTGTTTAAGGAGTACGGAGAGCTTAAGAACAACGCAAAACTTGCACGGCACATTGTTATGAATCGAGACACAAGAGTAGAAACGACAAGCGATCTATGCGCACTTGCAAAAGAGGCTATGCCCAGGTTCTACATTGGAAAGGAGAACAAGTATTTGGCTCAAGTGTTTCAGTCACTCAGGATAGAAGTCAATAATGAGCTTGAGGAATTAAAAAAAGGGCTTACCGCTGCGCTGTCTGTTGTAAAGCCAAAGGGGCGCGTTGCCGTAATTTCATATCATTCGCTTGAGGACAGAGTAGTTAAACAATTATTTAGAGCAGAAAGTAAGGAATGCATTTGTCCGCCAAAAAGCCCCCTATGTATATGCGAACATGAACAAAGGGTTGAGGTGCTTACAAGAAAACCAGTAGTGCCTTCAGAAAAAGAGATTAGCACTAATCCGCGAGGACGCAGTGCAAAATTACGCGTTGTAGAAAAAAGATAATACACATGGGAAAATATTTAACCGTCACACGAAAAAAGAATAGAAAAGGAGTGAGAAATAGAACGCTGTCTCAACCATTTAGAGTTGGTCCAGTGACACTCACTATCGCTATTGTCGTGCTTTTTTGTGTGCTGAGTTTGTTTTTCTTAACGCAAGTGTTTCAATCATCAACGACCGGATTTGAGGTCTCTGCACTGCAAGATGAAATCGAAGAGTTAAAAGATCAAAATAAGGATCTTGAGGTAAAAGCAGCTGAGCTTAGATCGCTTGATTCCATTGAACGTTCTGTGGAGGAAATCAATATGGTTCCCGTGCAAGACATGGTATACATAAAGTCAACCGGTTCAGTCGTTGCTGCAGCAAATGATGATTTGTAGTATTTAAAAAGCTCTACCGGCTTGTTCGATGATATAATTTGGTTCCATATATTGAAAGTGGTTTACCTGCTACCGATCGCGAATCGCGAATCTGTAGACAACGGAGAACCAATGTAAATGGTGTTGAGCCAAATATGATCACTGAAGATCCGAGTAGAGCCACCTAAAGTGTAGCATATTTGAGTGATCAAGACTAGAGCCTATCTCTAAACTGAAAGGAGTGCAAAGTGGTGTATGAGACAGAAGAGAAGACCTTACACATATCGTAAAACGCAGGAGAAAAATCAGAATAGTTCGGGTGTTTCTTCTCGAATAAATACGTTAATTATTGCAGTTATTGTCGTCTTGGTAATTGTGCTTGGGCGACTTTTTGATGTTCAGATTCTTAGAGGGAACTACTACAGTGCACTTGCATCTGGTCAGCATCAAATTTTTGAAGATTTATTTCCCTCGCGAGGAACTATCTATATTGAGGATAAATTTTCTAAGGATCTATATCCGCTTGCGGTGAACAAAAAAATGTATCTGATCTATGCCGTTCCTAGAAGCGTTGAAGATCCTCATGGAACGTCAGAAAAGCTCCATGATGTTTTGGATATGCCTACTGAAGAAATATATGCTCGATTATCAAAAGAGGACGACGTGTATGAGCCAATAAAAAGGAGAGTACCCGAGGATGTTAAGGATGAAGTGATGGAGGAACACATCAGAGGTATTTCATATCAACCGGAGCATGTCAGATACTACACAGAAAATGAATTTGCTTCACACATCCTTGGGTTTTTAGGGTACGAAGGTGACAAACAAACGGGTAAATATGGACTGGAAGGATACTATGATACGAAGCTTGCAGGTGAAAAAGGATTTTTGGCGGCAGACAAAGATGCGCTTGGACGATTTGTCATTGGTGGGAGAAAACTTTTTACCGAGGCGACTGATGGATCTCATTTAGTACTTACGATTGATCGCGTCATTCAGTATAAAGTTGAAAAGATTCTCAAAGAGTCGGTTGAACAATTTGGCGCGGAAAGCGGGAGCGTAGTCATAATGGATCCAACCAACGGAGAAATAATAGCACTTGCCAACTCTCCGGACTTTAATCCAAACGAGTACTCAAAAGTTGACGATGTAGGGGTGTTTACGAACACAGCTATTTATGAATTGTATGAGCCAGGGTCTGCGTTTAAGCCACTGGTCGTAGCTGCTGCAATCAATAGTGGTCTTATCTCACCCAATACCGTTATTGAGGATTCAGGGTCAGTGAAGATCGACAAGTATACGATCAAAAACTCCGATCTTGCCGCAAACGGAAACATCACTATTACTGAAGTTTTAGAACGCTCAAGCAATATTGGTATGGTCCAGGTTGGCAACATGCTTGGACGCGACAGACTCTACAATTATCTTGAGCGATTTGGGTTTACCGATCTTACGGGAATCGATTTAAATTCTGAGGCAATGACAAACATTTCTGAACCGCGGACGTGGTCAGAAGTTGATCTTGCTACTGTCTCGTTTGGACAAGGTGTTGCTGTTACACCTCTTAGATTGGTGAATGCTATGGCATCGATCGCCAATGGTGGCAAGCTTGTTAAGCCCCATATTGTTAAAAAGTACATTCATTCAGATGAGTCAGAAGAATTGGTACCGACTGATTTTCATCGTGAAGCAGTATCCAAATCAACTGCCGATACAGTCGCAGCTATGATGGTGAGCGTGGTAGAACATGGAAATGCAAATACCGCAAAAATACCCGGATACAAAATTGCGGGTAAAACAGGCACGGCTCAGGTCGCAAAGGAAGGTGCTCGCGGATACGATCCAAATAAGAAGATTACGTCATTTGTTGGTTTTGGCCCGGTACATGATCCCAAGTTTGTAGTACTGGTCAAGTTTAACAATCCCGGTGGTGATGTGTGGGGAGCGTCCACAGCAGCGCCGACATTTAAGAAAATCGCCGAGGAACTTATTAAATATTATCAAATTCCACCAACAGAAAAGGTAGACAAATGAAATCATTTTTCAGAAAAAAAGCAATTGAATCTATTCAGGCTTTGTCAAAAAAGTTTCTCGTAAAGTATTCGCCAAAAATTGTGGCAATTACTGGGTCAGTGGGGAAAACAAGCACCAGAGAAGCTTGTTTTGCCGTGCTTTCAAAAAAGTACCGGTGTATAAAAAACTATGATAGTGCGCTTGATGACAGGGAGAGCATCCCCATAGCTATTCTTGGTGAGGGAAGAGACCCACACGGATGGTTTGATATGGTTCGTATGCTTTTACGAGGATACAGCAACTATTTTTTCCAGAGCACTTTTGCAGAGTTTGTGATCCTAGAGATTCGTGTCAAAAATCCGGGTGACATAAAAAAGGTGTATGAGTATTTAGGTACTGTTGATGTTGGGGTATTGACAGCGATTTCAGATATTCCCTCGCATGTAGAAAATTTTAAGGATATTGAAGCATTTACTCGTGAGAAAATGAGCATCATTTCTCTGCTTAGCCCCAGGGCACTTGCGCTGGTAAATATGGATGATGATCGTGTAGTGAAGGCTCTAAGGAAAGTAACGCGTAACGTTATTCGCATTGGTTTTGATAATGATGCGGATTATTTTGCCGAAAGTCCTAACATTTGTTCAGATGATATTTTTTATAGAGGGAAGAGCAATCCGTGCGGTATTACGTACAAGTTACACTATGAACAAAACAGTATTCCGATTAGGCTTCCCCACATTTTTAGTGTTCACCAGATTTACCCCTCTCTCTTCTCGATTGTTATTGGGCTGACGTTTGAGATGAACCTTGTGGAAATTGCTGCGGCGCTCACTCATTTCAAACCGCCGCATCATAGAATGGAGGCATTAAAAGGAATTAAAAATTCAATCATTATTGATGATACCTTTAATGCATCGCCCGCGTCATGCGATGCGGCACTCGGTACCACACGCCTTTTAGATGCAAAAGGCAAAAAAATTGCAGTCCTTGGTGATATGCTAGAACTTGGAGTACACACAGAAAAAGGGCACAGGGAAGTGGGGAAAAAAGTATGCGATTCGGTAGATTGTCTCCTTACGTATGGCGATAGAGCAGCATTTATAACCGATGAAGCGCAAAAAACGTGTCCGGAAAAAAAATGCTTTGCTCATTTTACTGACAAGCAAGAGTTGATCCAAGCACTTTCTGAGCACTATATGGCAGAAGGTGATTTGCTCTTAATAAAGGGGTCTCGATTGATGCATATGGAGGAGATTGTGAGAGCGCTCATTGTGCCTCAAAGTACATAGAAAAACACTTGTTTTGTGTGTATTTGTTGGGTAAAGTAAGTGTATGCTCCCATCGTCTAGTGGACTAGGACATCGGGTTCTCATCCCGAAAACAGGGGTTCAATTCCCCTTGGGAGTACCAATTCTTATTTTCTGAACTATTTTTCATTTACCAATCGTTCATAATGGACGACGTTTGTGCGTACTAAATCAAACAAAAAATACTTTTCGTTAATCTACACATCGCTTATTAGTTTTGCGATTTTTGTGTGTATGTTTTTTGTTGCGTATAGTGCACATGCAGCGTATCCCTTTTTCGAGTCAGGCAGCGCAGGTTTTGGTGAAGCAGGAAATTTAGATGCTGGTGCCATGGCAGAGTTTAACGGTGATTTGTATGCGTGTACGTCAAATTCCGGTGGTGTGCAGGTTTGGAAGAGCACTGACGCACTTACGTGGAGTAAGGTTTTAAGTGGAGGATTTGGTGAGGTGAGCAATTCTTCGTGTCATTCCATGAAAGTGTACGATGGTTTTTTGTATCTTGGAACGGGTAAAGAGGTTGATCCTGGAGAGGTGTGGCGTACATCTGACGGATCCAGTTGGTCACAGGTAGGCGGGGATGGTTTTGGTGAGGCTGCAAATCTACGCATGTACAACATGGAAGTGTTTAACGGGTATCTCTATGTGGGCACCTTTAACAATGTTGCCGGATTTCAGATTTGGCGAACCAATACTGGAACGTCGTTTACTAAAGTCGTCAATAATGGTTTTGGCGATGCAAGTAACAATTGGCCTCGATCCATGGCTGTCTTTAATTCTTATCTATATGTTGGTACAACTAATTTGGCAACCGGCGGTGAGCTTCACAGAACAAACAATGGTACAGGTTGGGCGCAGGTAAATAATGATGGATTTGGCGATGTGAACAACGGTCGAGTAACCGCATTATATGTACATAATAATGAATTGTATGTAGGTACGAGCAACGTTAATGGGGGAGAAGTACGTAAGTCTCAAACGGCGTCTGGTGCAGGGCAATATGCACTCGTGAACGTTGGGGCAAGTGCCGGTGTCACTTCAATTTCAACCTTTGGAGAAAGGAACGATTTGTTTTATGTGACGGGTGATAACAGCACGGATGGAGCTCAGCTATTTGTATCAAAATCCGGTGGTGTGTATGCCCAGCAAAATACTAACGGCTTTAATGATGTGTTTAACGATGCAAGTGCATCGGATAATTCAGGCGTGCTCGATGCCATTACTTACAAAAGTGTTACCCTTTTTAGTATTTCTAGATTTGTAGGAACAAGCGCGCTAGTGTATCCGAGTTTAGCACCAACTATTTCAAATCTCACTGCAAGCGAGCGGCAGGGTGGTAGCGGCTACGTTGATATTAGCTTTGATGTTGAAACAGAAGACAACGCAGCAGACACAGAGGCGTACGTTGAGTATTCAGTTGGCGGTGCTTTTGGTAAAGCGACAATCAGCACTGTTGATGCAAACACCTCGGCAACAACCGGTGATCCTAAAGTAGACAACAACAATACAAACCAAATAGGGAACTCATCTGGCTATGTTACTACCGCATCGGGCAAAAACGCGGTGACAACAATATGGGATTCTGTGCTTAATGAACCGTTTATTAATGCACCAAATACACAGGTGCGCATACGCGGTTTTTCCGGGACAAATGGCGCGTTTGTATCATCTCCTGTTTTTGTGTTGGTTAATCAAGATAAAACTCCTCCAACTACAACCGTTTCTCCTGCAGGCGGCAACTACCAAAATCCCGTATCCGTTACGCTTATCTGCCAAGATCCCGGTGGCTCTGGGTGTGATGCCACGTATTATACACTTGACAATTCAACACCAACGGTACATTCATTGCGTTATAATGCCCCCTTTACAATTAGTCGAGGAGCGACACTCAAATATTTCTCTATAGATAGGGCGGGAAATCAGGAGACAGTGCACACTGAGCTCTACGCTATTTTATCGACGGGACCGGTTGTTACTCTTACAAAAACCATGACCGCAACCTCAGGCACATTTGGCAATGGTGATGTAAAACCAGGAGATGAACTCTTGTATGAAGTTGCGTATGAGAATATCGGTTCAGGCGATGCGTTTGGGTTCTACATTTCTGACAGCATTCCGGGGCATACCTCGTATATTTCCGGTTCACTTATGTATAACGGGCGAGCTATTAGTGACAGAAAGGACGTTGATCAAGGTGACTATAGCGTTACTATGAAAAATAATGTCTATTTTGATATTGGGTCGCTTAAGGTGGGTGAGAAGGGAACATTCAGCTTTAAGGTGTTAGTGAGTAACACAGCGTTTGATGGGGATGTAATAGATAGTCGTGCAGCAGGTGCGTATAATCCTGGGAGACTAGGTGCACGTTCTAATACGATTCAAAATACAGTACGGGCACAAGGGAGTATCTCCGGCCTTGTATTTAATGACATCAATAAAAATGGTGTTCAAAATCAAGGCGAGGGAGGTATCTCTGGTGTAACTGTCCGTGTATATAATGACAACAACCATGATGGCAAAATAGATGTTGGTGATACGCTTGCGTTTACGGGAGCTACCGGCAGAATAGGAACGTTTGATGTGTACGGTATGTCTGCAGGATTTTATATGGTCTCGGTTGATGAAGGGTCACAGGCGCTTTCTAACTATGAACCAACAACCAAAAGGAACCCCGGGCAGGTCGTTTTAAAGACGAGTCTTATCGCATATAATGGAGCGAAATTTGGGTATGCGGCAAAAACTAGGATTATTAGTCGTGTTGTTCCTCCGGTTGTAAGAGGTATTCTTGGTGGTCCTAAAGTTCCTCAAGTGACACCAATCACCCCGATTGAGGAGCCACCAGTTGAGATCATTGAAGTTATTGAGGATACGGTAGAGGACAAAAAGGATGACGTGATTATTGAAGATAAAACAGAGATCATTGTTGAGGACAAAAAGGATGATAAGAAAGAGGTAATAGTAGAGGACAAAAAAGAGGAGATACTCATTGACGAGCCGCAAGTAGAAGAAAAAGGATTTGTTGCGGCATTTTTTGAACCGGTCTGGCAAAATGAGTCAGTGAAGAGAGCTGTTGATGCAGGATTGGTGCCGCTTACCGCTCTTGTCGCATTGACCAATATTCTTGCATCCGTGTCAGTCGCTCAGACACTTTTTCCGTATTTAAAATACCTTGCACAACTCTTTAGCGAGCCATTTAGGTTCTTTGCGGTCAAAGGCAGGAGAAAGTGGGGATCAGTTTATAATTCGCTGACAGATGAACCTCTTGATCTAGCTATTGTGAGGCTTTTTGACAAAGAAACCGGGAAGTTACTCGAGTCATCAGTCACGGATGCAAAGGGACGATATTACTTTTTGGCTGAAAAGGGGAAAGCCTACTACATGACCGTAACTAGGGATGGGTTTACGTTTCCTTCTCACACTAACAGTAAATCGGTGCATGGGGGTAAGCGGGTATATAACGGAGAGATCTTTAGTTTTGATGTTAATGAAAAGTCTACCACGGATGGAATCATTGCTTTTGATGTACCAATAGATCCGGCGCAGGGTATGGCATTTTTGGATGATAAGTATAGAAAACCAATTAAAACGAGTGTCACGACCATGCAGGACATGCAGACACTTTCAAAGGAAGAGATCGCGATTGAGGACAAGCGCATGGTACGTGCAGACAGGGCTCGCAAGATCTCTTTTGTGTTTTCATTCCTTGGTCCACTTCTGGGGCTTATTGCATTGGTGCTTGCACCGTCGTGGTTTACCGCAGTCCTATTTGTAGTTCACATTCTATTATTCTTTCTCTTTAGACGGCTTGCCGCTCGTAAGATTGCAAAGCCTTGGGGACATACCTATGATACTGATACCAACTACACTCTTTCTAAAGTAATAGTTAGACTCTTTGAGCCACGGTTTGGGAGGATTCTCATGGCCAGAGTTACCAACTCAGATGGACGATATGGCTTTTTGGTGGGAGATGACGATTATGTGCTTATTCCAAAACGTGAAGGGTTTAGCTTTCCTGAGGGTAAGGTTCCTATTCATGGGGGTGAGAAGGGGCTAGTCAAGGAAGATATTGGGCTTAAGAAGGGATAGCGAGAAATATAAACAAAAAAAGAACCATCCTGACCGTACAAGCTAGGATGGTTTTTGTTGTGAGGGACATTATTTTTGGAGAAGGTCTTTAATACAAAAACCTTCTCCGAAGAGTACTACTGTGCCAAATACGGCAATGAATACTCCCCACAAAACCTCGTGCCGCATATACATGCAGCCGAGGATTATCATTGCAACTCCCACAATATCTCCTTTGTATACACTGCTGACTCTGTCATTCACCACAAAAGTGTATGCCAGGGTTGCAGGGGTAGGGGTGATGTAAATAATGATGTATATCAGCCTACCCATCATTTCCTAGAGTCGCAATACTAAAACGTATCAACGCTATCGAGAAACGTATGTCCTCGATCCCGAGATTGCGATAAAGCGGATCTCGGAAGCAGGTTACCGTTGTGGTAAGCCCGCCAGCGAATTGAAGTAATGCAACAAAAAAGAAAATGGCGTTTGATAATAATGACAAGGGTCACCTCCGTTTACTTGTCGGGTCTGTGTCTTGGCAAACTGTAGACTTGTGGATCACCACAAGGCCACAGGTCGCCAAGACACGTATTCTTTAGTCCTCCAAAAAGTATGCTAGGTGCAATTCTTTTGTACGTTTAGTTATTTGAGTTTTGCTCAAACAACCAAGAAACAAAACAATTGGTTCAGTAATAAAGAAGAAAGGAGGAGAGAAGTCCGGAGGGTTAAACAGACATGATGTAAATCATGGTGTAATACGCTAAGAACACATAGTGATCTTTAGCGAGAACATTATAGCATACTATTATATATTTGTCAAGGTTTTTTGATTTAGGTTACTCTATTTTGTATGTGTAAATTTAAGAGTGGCAATACGCTGTTTTAAACAAAAAAAGACAGCGAGGCTCTAATGGAGCGTGCTGCCGAAATTATTGTTATATTCTTACCACCGGTATTCCAGTGAGAAGTGAAGGTCAATTCTAAATAGTGCTAATACAATCAAACCACTTGTGTGGAAAGCAAACTCAATGGGACTATACCCAAGCTGTGTTCTCCACATAAGAAATCCTTTACCAATCTTTACTATGCTGAATCCAACGTCGCCAATGAGCAGCGACATCCCCACGCTTCCGGTTTTAACTCTGCTGGTAATTCCTAACCCTCCGATGACGCTTATACCGGTACGAACGTGAAATAGTTGCTTCGCCGTTTCGTATCGAAATGCGTAGAAGAGAAAGGGAATCTCTAAAGTAAGACCGTGTCTGGTAATTTGTTCATTGGGGGGAGCTGCCCAAGTAATCTCAAGTTCGGTGCTGAAGCGCTCCCACGAGTAGCCAAACGATGCTTTAAGTCCAACAAGCGTATACACTCTCAGTGCGTCATCAAGAAGAAAGCTGTTTCCAATACTAACATGCCATTTGGTCAATTGGTGATTTTCAGCAATGGCGTTTGAACAGAATACAAATAAAAAAAATGATAAAAAAACGAGTTTTTTCACCTTTTCCTCCTATTTTGGAAATAACAATTAAAGCTAATCATAATACATGTAATATTTGGTTTTGTCAAGTTTTTTGGGGTTATTCCTCCCCCTTTTCCAAGGGGGAGGTTAGGAGGGGGTGTATGGTGTGTGATACAAAAAAGAACCCCAACCTAACCCTTCCCTTAGTAAAGGGGAGGGGACCGTTCTATATGTCCATATATTTTTTCCAAAATAAAACTCCCAATCCGCCGGTGGCAGATGGGAGTCTCTCGTGTTAATCGTTTTTCAATTCTTTTTTGAACTTATTTGCGTTCAGGCTTATCCTTCACGCAATCATGTTCCAAACAATAGGGTTTTGATTCGGGGCAATCGCAGTCATCGTCACATTCTTTTTTGTGATAACTATTTGAAGGCAATGACGTTGGCTTAATTTTAGGTTTCACCTTTTTAACTTTGGAATAATTAATTTTTTTGCTACTTGACAATGTTTTTTGGTCGAATTGTGGTTTTTTGTCACAAAACATAGAATGAATGGACAGAATAAGTACGATAGTTGCTAGTATTAGTTTGTTCATGTTTTCTCCTTCCTGTCAGAAAGCCAACAAAACAGATCATCCAATCTACTTGGAATCCAAAAATAAGCTTCCCAGATAAATTCTGCAGTGCCATTTTTCCAATACGCACTGTGGTGATTACCTGAGGGTTCGTAGAATTCGCCTTTGTATACTACAAAAAACAATAGTTCAAGAAGGATGCCACACATAGCCATAAAGCCAATAATAATGGGATTTGCAGTAATATAGTTAGAAGTAGCAATGCAAATGCCGTACGGAATAATTCCAATGGTCAAACCATAGTAAGCGATTAATGCCAAAAACAAAATGATAACTGCTGGAATTCCAAGAATTATCACTGCAATAAGCTCAATAATTT
>Ga0180007_10001481_pt1 | contig 31863 bp, 30 predicted proteins | sample MM_PC_MetaG_FD_121122 | JGI IMG/M metagenome (GOLD analysis project Ga0180007, IMG submission 121122) | Groundwater microbial communities from the Aspo Hard Rock Laboratory (HRL) deep subsurface site, Sweden - MM_PC_MetaG | ecosystem: Environmental > Aquatic > Deep subsurface > Groundwater... | reverse complement strand
TGCTGAGAAAATAAGCGGGGAAGAAATTTTGAAATATAGGGTATAAAAATGAATGCTATTATTCAAAAAATAAAGGACCTTAAGAAAAAGAGAAAGGCGGTCATATTAGTTCACAACTATCAACTGCCTGAAGTCCAGAACATAGCTGATTTCTTGGGAGATTCATTGGGATTGAGTCAGAAAGCAGCTGAAACGGAGGCCGAAGTAATCGTATTCTGTGGTGTTCATTTTATGGCGGAGACCGCTTCAATTCTTTGTCCTGAAAAAGTTGTGCTTATACCGGACATAAACGCCGGTTGTCCAATGGCAGACATGATTAATGTTGAAGGACTGCGTGATTTAAAGAAAAAACATCCGGATGCGGTTGTTGTGGCATACGTGAACACAACGGCAGAAGTGAAAGCCGAAAGCGACGTATGCTGTACGTCGGCAAATGCTGTTAAGATAGTGAATTCTTTATCTGCACAAAAAATCATCTTCATCCCTGATAAATATTTAGGGCAATATGTTGCAAGTCAAATTCATCCCGTTAGAAATAAAGCGCCAGAAACGACCGCTTTACCAAAGGCAAGGATTTCTAACGGGACAAGCAAAAAAATAATTTTCTGGGAAGGATATTGCCCAATTCATGCTAGAATTTTGGCAGATGAGATCTTAAGAGCCAAGAGAGAGCATCCTTTTGCCGAAGTGCTCGTCCATCCCGAATGCACTCCTGATGTAATTGCTCTGGCGGATAAAGTATTCTCTACAACCGGTATGCTTAATTATGCGAAGGAGACAAAAAGCAAAGAAATAATCATCGGAACCGAAGAGGGAATCATTTACAGGTTAGATAAGGAAAACCCGGATAAAAAATTCTTTCCGGCTTCCGGACGTGCAATATGCGAAAATATGAAGAAAAACAGTTTGGAGAAGGTGCTTTGGTCCCTTGAAGAAATGAAACACGAAATTAAGGTAGAAGAAATGATAAGACAGAAAGCGAGAAAAACAATTGATAGGATGTTGGAATATAGTAGAGTAGATTGAAAGGAAAAACATGCATGCGATACAGTGAAAAAGTGATGGAACACTTTAAAAATCCAAGGAATGTAGGTGAAATAAAAGATGCTGATGGTATTGGGCATGTGGGCAACCCTGTCTGTGGCGATATAATGGAGCTTTACATTAAAGTAAAAGATAATGTAATCGTTGACGCAAAATTCAAAACTTTTGGCTGTGGAGCTGCTGTAGCCACAAGTTCTATGGTTACTGAACTTGTGAAAGGCAAAACCGTAGATGAGGCATTGACCTTATCAAACAAAGCAGTTGCGGAAGCGCTTGGCGGATTGCCGCAAATAAAAATGCATTGTTCTATGTTAGCTGAAGAAGCATTAAAATCTGCTATTGATGATTATTTAAAGAAAAAGCCCGCCAAAATCGGCGAGGCGAGGAGAAAAAAATGAAAGAAAAAGTGGAAAAAGCTCTTAAGAAAATCCGTCCGTTTTTACAAGCAGACGGAGGAGATGTGCAATTGGTGGATGTTAGCGAAGACGGCGTTGTAAAGGTGAAACTTACGGGTGCCTGCGGAGGATGTCCTATGGCTCAGATGACCTTGAAAACCGGCATCGAAAGAGTATTAAAAGAAGAAGTCCCAGAGATAAAAAGCGTAGAAGCAATATAGAATTAAGGATTCAGGATTAAGAGAAAACTTAATCCTTGTTTTGGGAGAAATATCTGCTGAAAGATTTTTCAACTAATGATAAAATTATTTTAAATATGATTGAAGGAGGATTAAAAATGAAGGGGCTCTTAGTGTTTGCCTCCATTATGTTGTTTTTGCTTTGTATTTTAGTCATTTCGATTCCTCTAGGAGCAGAACCTAAAACAGATGCCACAGTTACTGCGACAAAGGCATGCATGTCTTTCCCTGAACCAATATTCGATTTCGGCTTTGTATATCAAGGAGAAGACGTAACTCATGCTTTCAAATTCCAGAATGTCGGCGAGAGTACCTTAAAGATTAGTAGAGTTCAAGCCTCTTGTGGATGTTCAAAGGCAGAAGCCTCTGATACGGAAATTGCTCCTGGAGCATTTGGCCAGATAGGAGTTACTTTCCGAACAGGAGGTTTTATAGGGCAACAAACCAAGATTATTCACGTCAATTCCAATGACCCCATCAATCCTACCATAGACCTTCAACTGAAGGGAGAAGTCAAGATTGAGGTTGAGGTTAAGCCTCTAACTCTTTCATTTGAAAACGTTTCCAAACACGAACAAGTCACTAAGCAATTTGAAATAATCCAGAGGGGAGAACAAAAACTTATAATCGATAAAGTGACAACTGATAAAGAGTACCTAAAAATAGACAGTGTTGAGAAAAGAGAACAATGGGGTAAAAACGTTTATTCAGTAAAAGTTACGCTGGATAGCAATGCTCCCGCGGGATATTTACAGGGGAGGATTGATGTTAGCACAAATCTGGAAAGACGGAAGACTATTTTGGTAGGAGTGCAGGGAAGGATTTTGGGAGATATAAAATTATCTCGTGAGCGTATAGACTTCAATGTCCCAGCCGGCACAAAAAAAGCATCATCCGTTGTTATATCTACAAAAGGCGATAACTTTGAGGTCTTAAGAGTAGAAAACAACATAAAATATCTTTCCGCAGAAGTAATTACTCTGGAGAAATTTAAAAAATATATGATTGATTTTAGTGTAGCGCCGGAAGTTCCTCCTGGCCCAATCAGAGGAAATGTGAAGATATACACGAATTGCCCTGGCGAAACTGAATTAACAGTCCATATCTTTGGCCGGGTAGTAGAAAAAACAACAGAAAAAGCAATAGAAATCGGTTATTTTTTTGAAAAAGGATGCTTAGATTGTGAGCGCGTGCATAGTATTTTGGGACCTATCAAAGAGGAATTTCCAGCCGTTGTAGTTAAGGAATATGACATAAGTACCAGGGAAAATATGCAGCTAAACGAGACCTTATGCGAAATGTACGGTGTGCCTGAAGAAAAAAGAATGGTGACCCCAGCGATTTTCATCGGCAAGGATTTTCTGGCGGGAGAGTCAATAACCAAAGAAAAACTAACCGAATTAATCAATAAATATAAAGACGGGACATCCTTGCCTTTAGAGAGAGCAGCGCAAGTGAAAGATGTGGTGGAGGGTAATGTGGTAGATAGACTGCGTTCATTTGGTGTCCTCGCCATAATAGGAGCAGGATTAATGGATGGGATAAACCCCTGTGCCTTTGCAACAATAATATTTTTCATTTCTTACCTCGCAATTTTGAAGAGAAAGGGAAGAGAAATCATCATCGTAGGTATTGCTTTTACATCAGCATTATTTATCACATATTTTTTGATCGGCATAGGAATATTTGAATTTTTAAATTATTTGTCTTTCCTTAAAACTTTCACCAAGTTTATATACGGGATTGTGGGAGTATTTACATTAATACTTGGGATATTGAGCCTATTAGATTATTTTAAGTGCAAGAGAGGAAAAGCCAAGGAAATGTGGCTGCAACTTCCGGATTTCTTAAAGAGGAGGATACACTCTACCATCAAAGAGCAGGCAGGCTTGAGAAGATATGTCTTGGCAGCGTTTATTACCGGCTTTATAGTTTCAATATTAGAATTGTCATGTACAGGGCAGGTATATTTGCCAACGATTGTTTACGCAACAGGTATTAGCGAATACAGATTCGTCGCCTATACGTATCTTCTAATATATAACCTTATGTTTATCGCGCCGCTTATTGTAATTTTTATATTGGCATATTGGGGCACAACCGCCGTTCGTTTAAGCGATATTTTAGGTGGGAATATCGCTCTAATAAAACTTCTAATGTCTATTCTGTTCTTTATCCTTACCGCATTCTTGATAATGATGCTTATTGTCTAACTTCTCACCTACCACCCTGCAAATGGGAAACAAGAGAACTGTAGATTTACAAAAACTACCGGATTTAGATAAATGTTGAGCAAAAAAAAAGTTGTTATAGCCATGAGCGGCGGAGTGGATTCTTCTGTAGCTGCGGGTTTATTGGTAAAAGCGAACTATGAAGTTATAGGGATAAACTTGAAACTTTTTGACACCGAGGAGCCCGGAAAATGTTGCGGGAGTCAAGGCGCAGAAGATGCTCGAACTGTCTGTCAAAAACTTGGAATTCCGTTTTATTCGTTTGATTATAGGCAAAAATTTGAAGAAAAAGTCATAAAATATTTTTGCTTGGAATACGAAAGAGGGAGAACCCCAAACCCTTGCGTAGTCTGTAATGAGGAAATAAAATTCGGAGATCTTCTGCAAAAAGCAAAAACTTTAGGCGCGGATTATATGGCGACAGGGCACTACGCTAAAGTTGGATATGATAGGAAAAACGAAAGATATCTTCTAAAAAAAGGCAAAGACAAAAAAAAAGACCAGTCATATTTTCTTTTTCCTCTATCCCAAAAACAATTAGAGCATACCCTTTTTCCGCTTGGCGATTATACGAAAGATGAAGTCAGGCAACTCGCAAAAAAATTAGGATTAAAAGTCCACGATAAACCGGCAAGTCAAGATATATGCTTTATCGCAGGCTGTGACTATCATAAGTTTTTAATCAATCACATTGGTGACACATATAAATCAGGTTTGATTGTAAATAGCAATAGCGAGATATTGGGTAAACATCAAGGCATACCGTTTTATACTGTCGGACAAAGAAAAGGTTTAGGACCTCATAAAAAACCAATGTATGTTATTCATATTGTTCAGCAGAAAAATGTTATAGTAATCGGTGAAGAGAAAGAACTATATCAAGACACTCTGACAGCAAAAAACCTAAATTGGATAGATATAGAAAAATTAACAAAACCGTTAAAAGTAAAAGCCAGGATAAGATACGGAAGCAAAGAAAGCGAGGCGGTAATTTCTTCTATGGATAAAGATTTGGTAAAAGTGAAATTCAATAAACCTCAAAGAGCCATTACTTCGGGGCAGGCTGTTGTTTTTTATGATAAAAGTAAAGTTGTCGGTGGAGGATGGATAATATAAAATTAAAAATCAAATATAAAATATCAAAAATGAAAGATAGAAAATTACCTCTAGACATTCGTAGAATTTCAGGGACTAAGTCCTCGGAATCTTTACAAGATTCCAGAGGGAAAATGAGAAAACAAAAAGCCAAAAGAATAATCGGAATACTTGGTAGCCCCAGAAGAGGGGGGAATACGAAAATCCTTTTGGATAAAGCTTTAGAAGCCGCCAGAAGAAAAGGAGCTAAAACTAAAAAAATTATACTGAATGAGCTTAGGTTTTCCCCCTGTCAAGAATGCGAAAACATAAGAAAAGACGGGGTTTGTACTATAAAAGACGACTGGCAAAAAATCGTCTCAGAAATCAAAAAAGCGGATGGGCTAATACTTGCTTCCCCTATATTTTTCGGAAGCGTTTCTGCGCAGACAAAAATGTTCATAGACCGATTCCAGTGTCTTTGGCTTGCGAAGAATGTTTTTCAAACCTATAAGGCAAAGAAGAGAAAAATTGGCGCTTTTATATGTGTTGAAGCATCCGATAGGAAAGACTTTTTCGAAAACGCAAAAGCGATAGTAAAAAATTTCTTTGTAACCATTGATACCGACTATAAATCAGAACTCTTATGCTGCGGTATTGACAGTAAGGGTGCTATAAACAAAAAACCCAATTGTCTAAAAAAAGCTTTCGAAATAGGCGAAAAAATAGCTATATAAAAATAGTTGTTTATGCTCACTAATTAGGTAATTCTTTTGGTATGATAGAATGAGCTAAGGATAAATATAAATGCAAAAGAAACAGAGTGGTAGCAATTTCACGGACTTCCTTCGCGGTTCTTTTATATTCCTGAAATTTCTCTTTCCAATAGCAATTGTAATTGTGTTAGTGTCAGTTTTCGCAGGCCTTTTTCCTTATGTGATAGTTATTGGCACTCCCATAACTGTAGCATATATACTGTATCGTTTTTTGGTCTTCCTTGGTGCAAAAGCAAGACACAACACAAAAATAGAAAAAATTAAATGAAAGAGGGGAAAATGCCACCATTAGGGCCATTAGCATTATTAATAGTAGTAGGTAACTGGCTTCTCAATAAATGGAAAATAATTGCAGGGTTCGGCATATTCACCATTTTAAAAAATAGGTTTCGCAAACTCAATAAGCCAATTCAATGGATTATGAAAATTATTCTTGTTCTTGTTCCGGCAGGACTCCTAGCGATTATGCTGTATGCCAAGTATATTTCTTACTTAGACAGCGCCGCTATTTCCCAACAGCCAGTTAAATATTTAGTAGCAATGCTTATTTCCCTATTTGGGATTATAATTTTTGCAGTATTGTTCATTATTATCAGTTGGATTATGGAAAGAAAAGGTGCCGGCGAACTGGCAAAAGATACAGTTATAGGAATAAAAAAAGTATCAACTAAAGTAATTAAAAATACTGGGAAAGTAGCAAAAATTGCAGGGGGAAACATAGGAAAAGGAGCAAAATTAGCAAGCCAAAAATCAGTCAAAGGAATCAAAGTAGTTGGTAAAAATATAAAAAATGGAACAACTCATACAGTAAAAAAGATAACTAAAATTGGCGAAAATATTCGTAAGTTTAGAAGAAAAGGTGAAGGAGGGAATAATAGCAATCTTTCTGGACAAAAATAAAAATTTTAAAAATTAGGGACGCATCCCATTTATTATAAACTATAGTCCTTGATTAAATCATAAACACGCTTTATCTTTTCATTAAGACGGGGTCATAGCCCCACATCTTATATTAAAAGATTACAATTTTATTATTGGATTCCTGTTTACACAGGAATGACAGAGGAAGAAGTGGTGATAGGTAAGAGCGGGATGCTATAATTAGTTCACTATTTCTTCTATCGTCATTCCCGCCTACGCGGGAATCTAAAAATCGTAGTCATTATTCGATTTCTAAAGAACTATTCGCAGTTGAAACTATAAACCATATACCATCAACCATTAACCAATCTCAAAAACTCTTCCTTATGATATAATTGGCAAAGGTGGAGGGCAAAAAATGCACGCTACAACGATTGTAGTAGTAAGACATAAGGGTGAGGTGGCTATTGGTGGAGACGGTCAGGTTACCTTGCAACATACAATTTTGAAGCATAAAGCCAAAAAGATACGAAAAATGTATGGGAATAAGATACTTGCGGGCTTTGCAGGTTCAACAGCAGACGCTTTCACATTATTCGAGAGATTTGAGGCAAAATTAGAGGCATTCAGCGGAAATTTACAAAGAGCTGCTTTGGAATTGGCAAAAGACTGGAGAACGGATAGAGTCTTAAGAAAACTTGAAGCGCTACTTGTAGTAGCGGATAAGGAAAAAAGTTTTTTGCTTTCGGGTAACGGAGACGTAATGGAGCCGGATGACGGAATCATTGCCATTGGTTCCGGAGGACCTTATGCTTTAGCGGCAGCAAGAGTCTTAATTAAACATTCTAATCTCAATGCAAAAGATATTGTAAGGGAAGCTATTCTTACAGCTTCTACCGTTTGTATTTATACCAATAAAGAGATTGAGGTGGCAGAATTATGAGCGAAGTTCTTACTCCAAGAGAAGTTGTCGCATCGTTAAACAAATATATAATCGGACAAAACGAAGCGAAGAAATGTGTGGCTATTGCTTTGCGTAACCGTTGGAGGAGGCAAAAACTGCCGCAGGATTTACGCGATGAAGTCGCCCCGAAAAATATTATTATGATTGGGTCGACCGGTATTGGAAAAACCGAGATTGCCCGCAGATTGGCGCGTTTGGCTCAAGCGCCGTTCTTGAAAGTAGAGGCATCAAAATATACCGAGGTCGGATATGTCGGCAGAGATGTGGAATCAATGGTGCGCGATTTGGTGGATATATCTATCAACATGGTAAAAGCTGAAAAAAGAAAAGAAGTCGAAGCTAAAGCCAATGAATTGGCCGAAGAAAGAATCTTAGATTTACTTCTTCCGCCACAACGAAAAACAACTCAAGATAATGACAAGCAAACGCAGGAACAGGGAAAACGAGTGCGTGAAAAAATGAGGGCGCAACTTTTAGCCGGAAAATTAGACGAGAGAATAATTGAGCTTGAAGTTAAAAAAAGCGCTATGCCGCTGGTTGAAATCTTTTCTTCTTCTGGTATAGAAGAGTTTGGAATAAATTTCCAAGAGATGTTTGGCAAGGCAATGTCGCCGCAGAAAAAAAACAGAAAAGCGGCAATATCACAGGCGCGCAAAATTCTTATTCAGGAAGAAGTGGATAAACTGCTTGACATGGATGCGGTTATAAAAGAAGGCATATCAAGAACGGAAAATTCAGGCATTATATTTATTGATGAAATTGATAAGGTGGCAGGCAGAGAATCGGCTCACGGCCCAGATATTTCCAGGGAAGGCGTTCAAAGAGACCTTTTGCCTATCATAGAGGGCACGACGGTTACCACAAAATATGGGATGGCGAAGACCGACCACATTTTATTTATTGCTGCAGGCGCATTTCATGCAAAGAAGCCTTCCGATTTAATCCCGGAGCTTCAGGGAAGGTTTCCCATAAGGGTTGAACTGAAAAGTCTAAATAAGCAAGACCTTAAGAGAATATTGATAGAGCCGGATAATTCTTTAATTAAACAATACACGGCGCTTCTTAAAACCGAAGGAATAAATGTAAAATTTGCGACCGATGCTGTTGATGAATTATCTTCTATTGCACAAACCGTAAACGAGCAAACCGAAAATATAGGGGCAAGAAGACTTCATACGATAATGGAAAAGGTGGTGGAAGACATTTCTTTCCAGGGTCCGGAACTAAAAGGTAAAAAAATTAACATCAACAGAAAATACGTCAGGGATAAATTAAAAGATATAGTGAAAGACAAAAATCTTTCGCGTTATATTTTATAAAGACAGAGGACAGAAGGTAGATAACAGATAAAGTATATGGAAATGCATTTTTCTGTATTCTGACATCTGGAGACGAAAGGGGTAAATAAATGAAAATAACGGTTATTGGCTCAGGTCATGTAGGGCTAGTTACAGGAGCTTGTTTTGCAGAGCTTGGGCATGACGTAATATGTGTTGACCACGACAAAAAAAAGTTACAGACACTTAAAGACGGCAAAATCCCTTTCTATGAACCCGGATTGGACAAGTTGGTGCACGCTAACTATATCGAAGGGCGGCTTTCGTTTTCGGGAGACACTATTAGCGCAGTTTTGGCTTCTGAAATAATATTTATATGCGTCGGGACTCCATCGCGAAAAACAGGTGAAGTCGATATGTCGGCAATCAAAAAAACCGCTTCGCAAATTGCGCAGGCGCTTAACGGTTATAAACTTGTGGTGGAGAAATCCACTGTTCCGGTAGAAACGGGCGAATGGATTTTAAAAACTTTGAAAAAACAAGCTCCAAAAGGAGTAGAATTTGATGTTGCATCAAACCCTGAATTTTTGAGAGAAGGTGCTGCTATTCATGATTTTATGCACCCAGATAGGGTTATCATTGGCGTATCTTCGCAAAAAGCGGCATCTTATCTTGTCCAACTTTATTCGCCGTTAAATGCGCCGATTCTTATGACGGATATTAAATCGGCAGAACTTATAAAACACGCATCCAATTCTTTTCTTGCAATGAAGATATCATTTGCGAATATGTTGGCAAATCTATGCGAAAAAACAGGCGCAGATGTCGTAAAGGTTGCAAAAGGTATAGGGCTTGATAAACGTATCGGAGAAGACTTTTTAAAAGCGGGTATCGGCTATGGCGGTTCATGTTTCCCCAAAGACGTATCGGCTTTTATACACATAGGTAAAAAAAGCGGTTGTAATTTTAAATTAATTGAAGAAGTCCGCAACATAAATGAAGAACGCAGGATGCATTTTATAAAACGACTAGAAAAAGTTATCGGAAAATTTAAAGGCAAAACAATTGCAATCTGGGGATTATCATTTAAGCCTGAAACAGATGACACAAGAGAGGCTCCAGCTACCTATATTATTAAGGAACTTATAAAGAGAAAAGTTAAAAATATTCGCGCGTTTGATCCCAAAACGATGGACAATATGAAGAAAATATTCCCCAATATTATCTACAGTAAATGTCCTTATGAAGCAATAAAGGGGGCCGACGCATTGCTTATTCTTACTGAGTGGAAAGATTTTTCACACCCGGATTTATTAAAAATCAAGGCATCTTTAAAAAAACCGATAATAGCCGATGGACGAAATATTTATGACCCCCAAAAAATGAAACGAATGGGCTTTTCATATATTCCTATTGGAAGATTATGAATTCAAAATTATTTTATTCTATTCAAGAAGCAAGCGAACATACAGGAGTTGCTCCACATACAATTCGTTATTGGGAAAAAAAGTATAATCTCCTCCGCCCTGAAAGAGATTCCCGTGGGAAAAGAAGATATAAAAATACGGACTTAGAGTTGATAAAAAAGATAAAAGAGTTAATATATGATAAAAAATACAAGGCAGGGGGCGTAAAAAAGAAAATAAAGGAAGCTCAAAGAGGAGAAATTTCAGGAAACACAAAAGATATAATTAATCTTATGAAAAAAGAGCTTGAATCGATATTGGAAATAGTGAATAGGTAAAAACAGATGACAGAATACAGGGGACAGAAAAACAGAATAAAATCTGATATCTGTCTTCTGATTTCTGTTTTCTGAAGTGACGGGGTGTGGCGCAGTTTGGTTAGCGCGCTTGAATGGGGTTCAAGAGGTCGCTGGTTCGAATCCAGTCGCCCCGACCAGCAAAAGACAGATGACAGAATACAGGGGACAGAAAAATCTAATTTCCAACATCTGTTTTCTGTCTTCTGAATTAATACGATGATAAATTCGCAAAAGTTCTGGAAAAGGATTACGCCTGCCCAAACTTTATTAATGGGATTTATTTTGATGATTGTAACGGGAACGTTCTTGCTTTCTTTGCCTATTGCAACATCTGGAAACGTTACGCAATCTTTTGTCGATGTTTTATTTACTTCTACTTCCGCCGTTACGACTACCGGTTTAATAGTTGCCGATACGGGTAAATTTTATTCGCTTTTTGGTCAAACAGTTATCCTTGTTCTTATTCAGATTTGTGGCCTGGGATATATGATTTTTATTGCTTTAATTATTTTGGGTGTAGGCGGGAGGATATCTTTTAACAGCAGAATGCTTTTAAATGAATCCCTAGCGCGTCCCAGTTCAATAGATATGCTCAAATTTGTGAAAGTAGTGATTGTTTTTACTTTTATTATTGAACTTATTGGGGCGGCACTATTGGCTTTTCATTGGACTAATATTTTCCCCTTGAAAGAGGCGATATATTATGGAATTTTTCATTCAATTTCAGCTTTTTGCACTGCGGGATTTAGTCTTTTTTCGACAAGTTTTAGCGCTTATAGGACAAATATCGCTATAAATTTAATTGTCAATATTGTTTGTATCGCAGGCGCTATCGGTTTTTTTGTATTGTATGATATCTATGCCTCAGGCAAGAAGGCGATTGTAACAAAAAGGATGCCTATCCTGACCGTCCATAGTAAATTTGTTCTATTGATGTCGGTAATGCTTATGTTTTTGGGCGCTGTGATTATTTTTGTTTCACAAACAAAAGTTAATCCATCCCCGGCAGGCGAAGTGTTGCTTAATTCTGTTTTCCAATCAATATCCGCCTCCACTACTACGGGTTTTAATACGGTTGATATTGGAGCTATGAAGTCTTCAAGTCTATTTGCGATAATTTTGTTAATGTTTGTGGGAGCTTCTCCCGGAGGTACGGGAGCAGGAATTAAAACAGTATCTTTTGGAATAATACTAATTTTTCTTTTTTCACTTTTAACAGGTAAGGAAAACATTAATCTTTTTAAGAGAAGAATTTCCTCGCAAGTAGTAAATAAAGTTTTCGCAATAAGTGCTATTGCTGTTTTGTGGGTCGTTCTTGCTACGGGAATATTGGTTTTTACAGAAAAAGCCGCTTTTCTTAATGTTTTATTTGAGGTAGTATCAGCTTTAGGTAATGTGGGTTTGTCTATGGGGATAACTTCGTCTCTTAGCGATGTTGGCAAAATTGTTTTATCTATTACAATGTTGGTGGGAAGAATGGGGCCATTGGCTATTGGTTTTTCGCTTGTGGGTAAACCAAAGCCAGCAAGGTTTAAATATTCTGAAGCGGATGTATTGGTAGGATAATTTTTTCGTAATTAGTAATTGGTAATCGGTAAATGGCAATTTAAAATTACGATTTACCAGTTATGAGACTTAGGAGGGTTTACAATGGGACAATTTGTGGTAATAGGTTTAGGTAATTTCGGACACAATGTGGCAATTTCTTTGTTTGAACAGAGAAATCAGGTGCTAGCCATAGATGCAAACAGTAAAAAAATTGAACAAATTAAAGATAAGGTAACTCAGGCAGTTGTTGTAAATGTTAAGGAGAAAGAAGCGTTATCAGAATTTATAAGTAATGATATTGACGCGGCTATTGTAAGTTTGGGGGATAAAATAGAAGCAAGCATCTTGACCACGCTTTATTTAAAAGAATTGGGAGTTAAAAAGATTATAGTTAAAGCAATAAATGATGACCATGGGCAAATATTAAAGTTAATAGGAGCAATGGAGATTATTTATCCGGAAAAAGAAGAGGCGGTAAGATTAGCTCGCAGGTTAACAGTACCTAATCTTATTGAGCATATTCCGCTTGCTTCCGAATACAGTATAGTGGAAATTGCTGTTCCTGATAATTTCGTTGGGAAATCGTTGAAGGAGCTTCGATTGCGCAGCAAATATAATGTCGAAGTCATTGCCGTAAAAGATGTGCTTCAGGACACACTGCATTTGATACCGGAAGCTGATGTCAAAATAAAACCGGATAGCGTTTTGATGGTTATTGGCAAAGAAGTCGATATCAATAAATTTAAAGTTTAGGCATAAATTGTTTTTTATAAATAGAATAATATCTTCTGCTAAAAAACTTATTCCTGCATGCCTTGCGTAGAGAATTTATCCCAAGCACAAGTAGCTCTTATGTTCTTTTTGTTTGATATCATATCAAATTTGACGATTAGGAAGGGTTATCTTATAATGCCCCGTTAATTCAAAAGGAGAAAAACGATGCCTAAAAGAACTTACCAACCATCTAAAAGGAAGAGAAGCAGGACACACGGCTTCTTAAAAAGATCGAAAAGTAAAGACGGCAGAAAGATTTTAACCAGACGCAGGAAAAAAGGTAGAAAAAGAATTTCTGTAGACTAAAAGGCGGAGATTCTGTTGCCAGCAATCGTCTCTTATAGCTAAAAATTTTAAGATTAAGAGAAGTTTCCGTAAATTTTGTCACTATATACTAAATATGGATATGCGGGTAGTCTTATTAAAGTTGTTGATTTTTTATAAACGTTGTATTTCCCCATTATCATTAAAATGTTGCCGTTTCTATCCTAGTTGTTCCCAGTACGCTTATGAAGCTATAGAAAAAAAAGGTTCACTGAAAGGCATTTTTTACGCATTGGTTAGAATTTTTAAGTGTCACCCGTTTCACCCCGGGGGTTATGATCCAGTGAAGTGACTTTGGAATATAAGGTTTCAACAGATTATATATTCCTTATTATTTTAATCGCTCTAATCTTCTTTCGACATGATATTAGAGTGTAATCGTGGTTAAAAGACCCGTTAGAAATAAATTTCTTTACGGGTCAAGCAAAGTGAGGTTTATTTTATGGAAAAAAGATTAATATTGGCTGTTTTTCTAATAATCATTGTTCTTTTCGCTTTTTCGTTTATTAATGCTCCCCAACCTAAAAAGCAAGGGCAATTAGAAGAAAGCCAAGAAAAAAGCGAAGAAAAAACAGAACGGTTATTAAATGAAGCGGTGCTCGAAATTGCTCAATCTGAAGAAATTGCAATCAAATTGCCTCTATATACTGCTTTGCTCTCAGAAAAGGGCGGAATTAGAAGCTATAGATTAAATGAATATGAAACAAGGGACGTCGGAGTTGGACAATTAGAGCAGCAATTGCAAAAGGCACAGCAACAATTTCGTCAACAGTCAATGTCTCGGGATGCAGATATAAATTCACCCGTTTTATATTCGATAGAAAAATTAAGATATGAGGTTTCGCAGCTAAAAGAATCTGCCAAAGACAAAGGTGTTGAATTAATATCTTTTAGCGAGCTTTACCATGATTCCCTACCCCCTTTCTTGAAAATCATAGACAAAAACAACACATTAATATGGTCGGAGAAAAACAATTACAAATTGGTAAGGACGGGATCAGATAAAGTCCAACTAATTCAGGAAATACCGGGTGTTATCGCGGTTAAAAAGGAATTTGTTTTCGAGCCGGATTCATATTTGATAGGCGTAAAAATTATAGTGGAGAATATTGGCTCCAGTGTTTTTGAAAACAATAATTTCCTCATAACTTGTGGTCCGGATGTGGGTATTGACGATGGCATTCGCGCTTATACCAAATTTGAACCTGCAGTTTTTGTCGACAACCAATTAAAACGAGAGAAATTTGGCAGAGGCTCTCAAAACAAAATTGTGGAAAAAACAGTATATGGACAAATTGGTTGGGTGGCTTTGCAGAATAAGTATTTTGCGAAAATTTTAATACCCAATGAAGATGTCAAAAGCGCTTACATACACAAGAATGAGAGTGAAGAAAAGACAATAGGATTAAAAGTAGCAATACCTTCTCTTAGCCCTTCGCAAACAAACGAATTTTCTTTCCAGATGTATTTAGGCCCCAAAAAACTGGAGAATTTACATCAGATTGGACGAGAAACATCGAAAATAGTAGATTACGGGAAGTTTGGCAATTTCTTCCAGATAGTCCATATTCTTAAATTCTTCCATAGGCTTACCAAGAATTACGGAGTTGCAATAATTCTCTTGACTGTTCTTATTAATCTTGTTCTTCTTCCTCTCTCCTTAAAAAGTTTCAAATCTATGAAAGAAATGCGCAAATTACAACCCGAAATGGAAAAGCTAAGGAAGGAATTTAAGGACGATGCTCAAAGAATGAACAAAGAGGTTATGGAGTTATATCGGCGGCATAAAGTAAATCCTGCAGGAGGGTGCTTGCCAATGCTGCTTCAATTCCCTATTTTTATAGGGTTGTTCATGACCTTGCGTTCTGTTATTGAATTAAGAGGTGCCCCTTTCATCTTCTGGATAAAAGACCTTTCGCTACCGGATGCCCTTTCTTTGCCCTTCAGTCTTCCCTATATTGGATCAGCCATCAATATTCTGCCGATAATAATGACTGGGGTAACGTTTGTACAGCAGAAGGTTTCCGGAAGCACGGGGACATCTCAGCCGATGATGTTGATGTTTCCTATTTTTATGCTATTTATCTTTTATAATTTCCCATCGGGATTGGTATTATATTTCTTATGTGGTAATGTAATCAATATATTGGCGCAAACATGGATAAATCGTCCAGAGTTGAAAAAAGTGTAATTAAGGCTGGACTTGACTCGCTACCTACCTCTCAGTGCTTGTCTCTTGTTCAACCAGAGGGATCCCAATGGTCTTTGGCGAGGCAGGCAATGCGAAGAGTTGGAACTTTTGCAGTTATTTTTCTCATATCTTTGTTTATTACTTTTTCCACGCATATAAAGGGTTTTTGCGCTGAAATGGGCAGTTTCCATATAAATGCAAAAGACCTAAATCTTTTAAATTTAGAATCCTTATTAGAAAAACATTCTCCGGGAATAAAGTATGACGGGCAAATATCTTTATCGGCTGACGTAACAATTGAAAAAGGAGTTGAAACTGTTTCAAGCGGAACTTTTTCTTCGGATAAGGTCTCTTTCTTTGCAGACAATTTTCTTTTCCCAATTGAGTTTTCTCAATTAGCCGGCGAATTCATAGTAAATGTAAAAGGAGGGTTGCCTACAATAGATGCCAAAATAAAGCGTTCTATGGTTCAATGGGGCAAATTATCTGCTCGGGACTTGAAAGCTGATTGTAGTTTACATGAAAAAAATCTTGTTATCAAAAATGGTGAAATTCAGATTGCAGGCGGAACCGTATACGTAAGCGGGAATATAGATTTTGGGAAAACCCCCGCGGTTTTTAATCTTAAAATGGACACTAAGAGTGTAGACATTGGTATTCTTTCACAACAGTGGAGTGCTTCGCGGGCTATATCTGGGATATTATTCTCAGATGCAAGTTTCTCAGGAGAATTAGGCAAGCCAACCAGTCTTTTTGGTAAAGCTAAAATTAACATTGAAAAGGGCGAGCTTGGTAAAGTCGGTTTGATTGGCCGTATGATTACATTTTCGCCTCTTGCTGCTATGTCTAAAGATTTTGCCCTAACAACATTTGACGGGGATTTTGACATTTCAGAAGGATACGCTTATACGGAGAATGCTGTTCTCAAGGGCCCAGAGATAAGAATCACGGCAAAGGGTGATATTGGGTGGAACAAGAAATTAAATTTTGTATTGGGGCTGTATACTTCGTCCGAGCTTTTAAAAGGGACTTCAATTACCAAAACTTTAGGAACGATAATAGACGGCTTTGGAAATGTTTTAAGAAAGGTCAGATTGACGGGCACTATAGACAATCCTTCTTTTACAATTATGCCTTTAGGGATAGGGGAAACGATTGTCGACGGATTGAAACGGTCTTTTGGTGGCGGTCGGCAGAAAGAAGTTGTAAAATAAATTAATGTTTGAAAAACAATTTGTTTCACGTGAAACATTATTAATAACAGAAGACAGCTAACAGGATACAGATGGCAGAATTAGTAATTTCTTGTAATATCTGTCGTCTGGCTTCTGTTTTCTGTCCTCTGATTAGATACGATGGGTGAAATAATAGCTATAGTTAATCAAAAAGGCGGAGTGGGGAAGACGACTACCGCCGTTAATCTTGCCGCTTCTTTGGCAATAAGTAGGAATAGGGTGTTGCTTATAGACCTTGACCCGCAGGCTAACGCTACGGCAGGCTTTGGCATAAATGGTAAAATTATAACTCACACTGTGTATGAGCTTTTTATATCGGATGTGGGAATTAAGGACTTGGTGATTCCTACTGAGATGAAAACTCTTTATGTTTTACCATCGAATGAGCGCTTAATCGGGGCCGAAGTGGAATTGGTTGACATGCCTTCGCGGGAATTTATACTAAAAAAGAAACTTGAGCAGGTAAAAGACGATTTTGACTTTATTTTTATAGATTGCCCTCCTTCATTGGGTTTATTGACCGTAAATGCGCTTGTTGCGGCAAAGTCGGTAATTATTCCCATTCAATGCGAATATTATGCTTTGGAAGGGTTGGGACGAATCGTTGGTATTATAAATCAAATTAAAAACTCGTTTAATTCTTCGTTAGAAATAGCCGGAATAGCTCTTGTTATGGTAGATTTAAGAACAAATTTGACCAGAGAAGTTATAAGAGAGGTAAAAAACTATTTTCAGGATAAAGTTTTTAAAACATTGATTCCTCGCAACATCAGATTGTCGGAAGCTCCAAGTTTTGGTAAGCCGGCGATTTTATATGCTTCTTTTTCTAAGGGAGCAAGAAGTTATCTGAATCTTGCAAAGGAGGTTAAAAGAAATGCAGAAAAGAGCGCTGGGAAGAGGGCTTGAGGCCTTAATTCCTTCTTTAAAGGAAACTGTTAAATTTATTGAAATAGACAAGGTCGTTCCCAATAAGTTTCAGCCGCGCAAAAACTTTGATGCCGACCAGATGACGGGACTAATAGAATCAATAAAGGAAGACGGAGTTCTTCAACCGGTCGCAGTTAAGCCCTTGGGTGATAATTACGAAATTATTTTCGGAGAAAGACGTTGGAGGGCGGCGAAAGCGGCGGGTCTTAAAACTATTCCCATAATTATTAGGGATGCGGACAACAAAAGCCAGTTAAAATTAGCTTTGGTCGAAAACCTTCAAAGGGCGGAGCTTAACGCTATTGAAATGGCCGGAGGCTATAAAGCATTGATTGAGGAATTTAATTTATCTCAAGAAGATGTTGCAAAAATCGTAAGCAAAAATCGTTCGTCAGTTGCAAATACATTAAGGTTATTGAAGTTACCCCAGAACATTCAAAACGAAATCAAGAAAGGGACGATTAGCGAGGGGCATGGGAGAGTTCTTCTTTCCTTGCCGCCGGAAGAAAGGGAAAAATTATACAAACAGCTATTGGAAGGACGCTCGTTTTCGGTTAGAGAAACGGAAAGAATTGCGCATACCCGCCTGCTGCGAAGCGGGCAGGGAAAGAAAAAAACTGAAAAGAAAGATGCGCAAATTCAATACATAGAAGACCAACTTCAGAAAGCGTTGGGAACAAAAGTCATTTTAAAAACAGGCAGGAAGAGAGGTTCTATCGTTATAGAGTACTATTCTAATGACGATTTAAGTAGGATACTGAAAATGATAGGAGTTAAAATTTAAACCAGAGGTTTATAGTTAACGCAGAATCAATTGGCGTCTTAAAAACTAGAAACAATACTATTTTAAATGCGGAGAGGAAAACATTGAATAATTCACCTTTAGAAGCGATAAAAAAAGCTGAAAAAAAAGCCGAAAAAGACTTGATAAAGGCGCGCGAAGATACGGAAAAGATGATAGCCGAAGCCAAAAAGCAAAGAGAACAACTTATCATAGGCGTTGAAACAGAAAAACAAAAGTTTACAAAACAGTTGCAGGGGCAGGTCAAAAAGGAAACAAAAAAAGAGACAGACCAAATAATAAAACAAGCGGAAGCAGAAAAACAAAAAATTGAGCAATTGGCGTCAAAAAACAAAGAAAAAGCAACAGATATTGTTATTAAAGAGATAGTTAAATAAATTCAAAATTTAAAATTAAAAATGCAAAATGAGAAGGATATAAAACGATGTCTGTAGTAAAGATGCAGAAAATTAGGATAATTGGGCTAAAAGAAGACAAGGGAGCGCTTATTAGGCAACTGCAAAAAGCCGAATTTATCCATTTAAAAAGCTTCGAAGAAGGCGCGTTGGATGATTATTTTTCAGGTCATGACCCTGAAAATGAAGCAAGGCATATCTCGGAAAAAATCACTCATATAGAATCTACCATTTCCTTTCTGGAACAATTTAACGAGAACAAGACGCTTGTTGAGAATTTTTTCCCGGCAAGAGTGGAAATAGACAAACAAGAATTTGAGAAAACAGCACGCAATTTTAATTATGAAGAAATAATAAAAAACACTAACGATATAAAAGATAAAATTTTTAAAATTGATGACAAAATATCGTCTATGCATAATGATATTGCTCTTCTTACCCCTTTTAAAAATCTATCTTGGTCTCCCTGCCAGGCAAAAGAAACCCAAAATACAAATTCTCTTTTCTTAAAAGGTCCAAAGGTAAAATATATTTCGCTAACCGAAAAATTAAGTGAAAAAAGTGCAACTTATGTGGAAAACATATCCGCAGATGTCGATTTTGCATATCTAATGTTGATATATTGGAAAGAGAATGAAGGTGACATCTCCTCGGCGTTGAAGGAGGAAGGTTTTGAAACGCTAAATCTTTCTTTATGTGACAAGTTACCTTCTAACGCGATAGATTCCTATGAAAAGCAAATAGAATCTTTGCTCAAGGAAAAAGAAAAGCTTTTCAAAAAAATAAAACAAATGCTTAAGTGTAAAGACAAACTGATGATGGTTCACGACTGGTATTTGTTTGGATTACAAAGAGAAAAAGCAAAAGAACATTTATGTGAATCGGAAACCACTTTCGTATTGCAGGGATGGGTAAGAAAAGATGATATGAACAAAATAAAAGAAACATTACAAAACAAAACCCATCCCACTTACATTGAAAATATTGACCCTGACGAGGGGGAATTTCCGCCTATTGAAATTAAAAATCCCGTTTTAGTTAGACCTTTTCAGCCAATAACTAAGCTTTTTGGTCTTCCCCATTTTGGCGAAGTTGACCCTAGTGGCTTTGTAGCGCCTTTTTTCTTTATGTTCTTTGGATTATGCCTTACGGATGCCGGTTATGGGATTGTTCTTATTACTCTTACCCTTCTTGCTATGAAGAAAATAAAGGTTGGGAGCCAAGGCAAACAATTCCTGCGCCTCTTTTTACTTGGGGGAATTGCAACAATTTTTTGGGGGATAGTTACCGGAGGCTGGTTTGGTATAGAGATTGCAGAACTTCCTCAAGTTCTTAAGGCATTAATTATAATCAATCCTTTGGAGAACCTTATGAAATTTTTTATTCTCGCCCTATCTTTTGGTGTTGTTCATATACTTCTTGGGATAGGCATCGAAATGTACGAACAATTAAGAAGCAGAAATTTCGCCGATGCGTTTGCTGACCAGTTGTCTTATCTTATTATCTTGCCCGGGGCTATTCTTTGGATTATTTCAAAACAGGGTTTCCTATCCCCGAAATTTAGTCAGGCAGCTCTTTTTATAATGATTGCGGGAGCTGGAATAATGATAGTTTCCTCATTATTCAAGAAGGGCAGAAACCCTCTTTTAAATGTATTGATTAGCCTTGGAGGATTTATATGGAAATCCAAAGATTTTGTGGGTAATATCCTCTCCTATTCCCGTCTTATGGCCTTGGGATTGGCAACCAGCATTATTGCACTTGTCATAAACATTCTTGCAGGAATTGCCTTAGAACAGATTCCTTATTTGGGAATTCTTGCTGCTTTATTGATTATTATTGTAGGGCATCTATTTAATATTGCTATTAATACGTTGGGGGCTTTTGTTCATACTACAAGATTGCAGTTTGTAGAGTTTTTTTCATACTTTTTTCAGGGCGGAGGGGAAGCTTTTCAACCGCTTGCCCAAGAAAGTAAATACATAATATCAAAAGTTAAAAGGTCTGCGGCCTCTACGGGTCGTAGGGCCGAAGGGAGGTAGGTTATGGATTTAGGTTTAGGGTTATCTATTGCTGGGGGAGCTTTAGCCGTTGCTTTGGCTGGAATGGGTTCAGCTATAGGGATAGGTATTGCCGGCGAAGCTGCTGATGGGCTACTTTCGGAAGAGCCTGGTAAGTTTGGTAATCTTCTTATTTTAGTAGCCCTGCCTGGGACGCAGGGTATTTATGGACTAGTTGTAGGTTTTCTCGTAATGCAGAAAATTGGAATTATGGGAGGAACTATCCCGGATATTAGCTCTTATCAAGGGCTTCAGATATTATTTGCCTGTTTGCCAATAGCTTTAACAGGACTCATTTCGGCAATCCATCAGGGTAAGGTTTCCGCCTCCGGCGTAGGAGTTATTGCCAAACAACCAAAAGCATTTATGCAGGCGGTTATTTTTGCTACATTGGTGGAGACATATGCTTTATTTGGATTAGTTGCAAGTATATTCTTTTTAAACGGCATAAGTTTATAAGAATTGCGACATTACTACCGGAATTTGGATTTATAGTTAACATTACGTTTTAATAAAGAGTTTAAAGGTTATTTCACTATGGCATTAGAAGATATTTTAAAGAAAATAAAAGAGAAGAACCAAAAAGACATTTGGCATATTAAAAAAAAGGCAAGAGAGCAATGCAAAACCATAGAGCAAGAAATAATGAAAGAGGTCGCAGAGCTTAAGGCAAAGAATATACAAGAGGTAAAAGTAAGCACCAAAAAGTTAACAGAATATATGCTACAGGAGGCAAGAGTTAAGAAAGCAAAGGATATACTAAAAACTAAAAGCGATATACTTGATGCTGTTTTTAACGAAGCGCTTAAAAAACTTGAGAATTTCCCGACTAAAGAATATATGAAGTGGATAGAGAGAATGGTTTTGCAGGTGATAGAGCCGGGTGAAAACAAAATTGTATTGCCTAAACAATTTTGTAAAGTGGTAGCCTTGGAAGAGTTTTTAAAGCAAATAAATGAAAAGCTCCAAGACAAAAGTAGTATTAAAATTGCCGAAGACAAAGAGGAAATAACAGGCGGCTTCATATTAAAAAAGCCCAAAAAAGAAATAAACTGTTCATTTAAATCCCTCATTGAAGAAAAAAGGAATGACTTAAAGGTTAAAATAAGCCGAATATTATTTGGAAATGATATCTCCTAAAGTAAGCATTAAAAAAAGCCCCGGGTTTACATTTGCTGTGGCAAAAATAAGGTTCTGGGAATCAAAACTTCTCACAACCTCAATGTTTTATCAATTGGCAGATTCCAAAGATTTGCCGCAATTGCAGTCTATATTAAATCCTACGGCATATGCCAGCAAGATAGCATTGCCCGATTTCGATGATTCGATAGACTCAGAAGAGTTTGCTACATTGAAAGAACTTAAAAGCTTTCTTAAAGATTATAAATTTATTATGCCTTTTTTCTATAAAAGAGATTTCCATAATTTGAAACTAATTGCAAAATCAAAATATACAAATGTAGAAGCAGACTGGTTAAAAGAAGGTTTTATCTCAAAAGAGATTGCAATTAAGGTAATTGCCGAACAGGATTTGACTTCTCTTCCCAAGATATATCGGGATTTTATAAGTCAGATATGGAATATGTATGAGAAAACTGACAATTGGCAGATTTTCGATACGTTTCTGGATAAGAAATTATATGAGCAGATATTGAATGTTACAAAAGAAGTTTCGTTTGCAAACAGGTTTTTTAAAACAGAAATCGATTTAATTAATATTAAAACTCTTATAAGGTGCAGAAACAATAATGCCCAAGCCGATTTATTCAGTCAATTATTTATAGATGGGGGGTTCCTGGATAAGACATTTTTCATTGAAACTTATAATAAAGAGCAAATAGATAAATTGTCACAGCGCTTAAAATTTACACCTTATGATATCTTAGCTGGCATAGGAACAGAGGATTCTAAGAGCTTTGATTACGAGATAGAAAAGAGGTGTTGTCTTGTGCTTTTGAAATATCTGTCATGTGCAAAATACACTGCTTTTGGATATGAGCCTATTTTGAGATATGTTTTCTCAAAAAACAATGAGATTAGAAATCTTAGAACAATCTTTGTTGGTAAGCTGCATAATCTTTCCTCAGAAGAAATTAAGGCGAGGATAGGACCATTTGACGCATGAAAATGGCTAAAATCGATATGGAAGACAAAAAACTAGCGGCTTTGGGGAATAAAAAAGAACTTTTGCCGTTAATATCACTTGGATTTAGGCTCTTTGACTGCAAAAACTTGGAAGAAGCTGAGGATTTAATTAAAAATTTAAGTGCCCAAGGCTATGAGATGGTTATTATTGCCGAAAATATAGCCCAGACAAATCAGAAGTTGTTCTTAAAAATTATTAAAAGCTTCCCGCTTGCTATTTTAGTTTTACCTCAACACAAAACAAGAAGCAATTTCGCGAAAAATACGGTAAAAAAGATAATAAAAGAAGCAGTGGGCTTTTAACGCTAAAATTTTAGAATAAAATCGTCGGTATTTAATATTTTTGAAAAAGAAAATAAATGGTTGCCGTGTGCGGATGTTAGCTCAAGGTATTTGACAATAGCTTTCGTCCTTTAGTAAACTGCTTTGTCAAATAAGCAGAGAATAGAAAGTGGTCATATAAGGTTCTTTTGTTCACAACGGGACAGGCAGGTATAGGGAAATCTTTTCTCTACTCTCTTGCTACTCGTTGCTATCGGGCGTAAGCGAGGGAATAATATGGCATGGAAGAGAAGCGTAGAATATATATTAAAACCTAAAAAGAGAAAAGGCATACCTGAAGGGCTTTGGTCAAAATGTCTTGCTTGCTCAAGAATTCTTTATACGGAGCAATTGATAAAAAACTTTAAGGTTTGTCCAAAATGCGGCTACCATTTTCGATTATCTGCAAAAGAAAGATTATCTCAATTATTAGAAGACGACACCTTTGAGGAAATGGATGCCAATCTTGAATCGGTTGACCCCCTAAACTTTGAAGACAGCAAAAAATATCCACAGAGAATTAAAGAAGCGCAAGAAAAGACAGGTTTAAAAGAAGCTGTCATCACGGGGGAGGGGGTAATAGGGACATATAAAGTGGCTGTCGGGTTTTTCGACTTCCCGTTTTTGGGTGGGAGTATGGCTTCTGTCGTCGGCGAAAAAATCTGTCGTTTAATAGAAGCGGCAGGAGAAAAGAAACTCCCATTGGTAATTGTTTCTGCATCCGGAGGCGCAAGAATGCAGGAGGGAATTTTATCTCTTATGCAAATGGCAAAAACGTCCGCAGCACTTAGTTTTTATAGTAAAAAGGCATTACCCTATATCTCTGTTTTAACCGACCCTACTACGGGAGGTGTTTCTGCTTCTTTTGCTTTTTTAGCGGACATAATTATTGCCGAACAGGGAGCTTTAATAGGTTTTGCGGGCCCAAGAGTAATTGAACAAACCGTTAAACAAAAATTACCGGATAAGTTTCAAAAAGCGGAGTTTTTACTGGAACACGGAATGGTAGATATGGTGGTTCACAGAAAGAATTTAAAACAGGTCTTGCTCAAAATTTTTAAGTTGTTCTATATTAAATCCGTCAGTTCTATTCGCCAGGATCCGGTAGTAGGGGTTGAACGAAAAAATTCTAATACAAATAAAGGTTAAAATCGCAAATGAAAAATAAAATCGTTAAAAAATCGCTTTTTTACAGCCCTACTATTTTGATACTCGTACTATTACTAACAATTTTTTCTTCTTTTCCAATAGCAGCCGAAAATTCAGATGAATTACCTTTTGTCTTGGAACAGGATAATCTTGAGACGGGAATTGAAAATTCATCCTCGCCTGCTCCTACCCAGTCAGAGCAGGTTGGTTTGCCGGAAAAAGAAATTGTTCCCACAGTAAAAGGAATAGAAGTTTCGGGAAACAAAAGAATTTCCACAATGATAATTATTTCCAGGATACAGACAAGAGAAGAAGAAGTTCTTTCCGACAAAATCATATCTGAAGATATAAAGAATATTTATGCGCTTGGTTATTTTTCTAATATATCGGTTGCATCTACTCCTTTTGAGGGAGGCATTAAGGTTATATACACAGTTGTAGAGAAACCTTATGTGGAGAAAATTGAACTTACAGGAAATCGTGAGATTAAAGAGGAAGAAATAGGGAGAGTTATGGCTATTTCGGCTGGTGATATCTTTGGGGAAAAGAACTTAGACGAAGATATCAAAAGAATAATAGAATTATACGAAAAGAAGGGATACTATAAAACCCAGATTACGCCTGAGATAAAAATAAGAGAAGAAGAGACAAGAGTTGATATTGTTCTTAATATTGAAGAAGGTCCAAGAACTCGGGTAAAAGAAATTAAAATATTGGGCAATAAAAATGTTCCAGAAAAGCAAATACGGGCGAGAATGGAAACGAAAACAGCCCAATTTTTTAGAAGAGGTATTTTTGGCAAAGAAGAGTTTGAGAGAGATATTCAAATGATAGCTGCCGTTTGCCGGTCCTTTGGTTATTTAGATGCGGAAATAGTAAATTATGATTTAAACTATACACATGAAGGCAGGCTTCTTTTTATTACCATAGAGATTGCCGAAGGAGAGCTTTATACGGTTAGGGAAGTCAGTATTACGGGGAACACATTGTTTGAAACCGAAGTATTATTAAATAAACTCCGTATTAAAGAAGGCGAACCATATAATCCATACAGCGTGCCGGAAGATATCGGAATCCTCAAAAATTTTTATGCGCAAAAGGGTTATATTATTACGCAGATATGGGATGAACCACTCATAGATAAAGAGAAACTGGAAATTAGAACGACATATCATATCAATGAAGGACCAAAAACTTATGTGCGTCTTATAAAAATCGCAGGCAATACTAAAACCAAAGATAATGTAATACGCCGAGAACTGACAATCAAACCTGGAGAGGCGTTTGACGGAAAACAGATAAAAAGGTCAAGAGAAAAACTTTTTAATTTAGGCTATTTTAGCGATGTAAAAGCGTATACAGAAGCGACAGATAAGCTGGAGTTAAGGGATCTCGTTTTTGAAGTAGAAGAGACAAAAACAGGTGCGCTTAGTTTTGGATTAGGCTATTCCAGTATTGAAGACCTTGTCGGATTTGTTCAACTTGAGCAGAATAATTTTGATATAGGAAATCCGCCTTACTTTACAGGAGCTGGGCAAAAAATCAAAGCCAAGGCAAGATTTGGTTCGTTATCGGGAGAATATATGTTGAGTTTCACGGAGCCATATTTCTTAGGCTATCCCTTGTCTTTGGGTTTTGATATTTATGACAAAACGCGCCAGTGGCCTATTTATGACCAAAGAAATCAGGGCGGGAACATAAGAGTGGGTAAAAGACTTACCGATTATGTTAGGTTGCATACGACTTATAAACATGAAGGGGTCGAGATTTCTGATGTCTCTTCAGATGCTAGTGAGGCCATAAAGGACGAAGAGGGCAGATTCACCACTTCCAGCCTGACAGTTGATCTTATTAAAGACACCAGAGATAACGTCTTTATTCCGACTCAAGGTTTTATGGGTAGCATATCAACTGAATATGCGGGTGGTTTCTTGGGGGGAGACAGAAACTTTACCAAAAATGTAGGAGATGCCACCTGGTTTTTCCCTGTCATTAAAAAAGAAGAGCTTGAGCATGTAATATCTTTTCGTTTAAGAGCTGGTATAGCCAAGGAATTTGCAGATTCGGATAATGTTCCAATAAATGAACGTTTCTTTCTTGGTGGTAGTGATACGATAAGGGGATATCCTGAAAGAAGCATAGGACCTAAAGATGAAGATGATAACCCAATTGGAGGGAAATCTTTTCTGATAGCCAACGCAGAATACACTTTCCCAATCTGGAAACAAACAATACGCGGCGCATTGTTTTATGATATCGGAAATACATGGCAAGAACCTGACGGGATGGATTTTAATGATCTCATCCCAGGCGTTGGAATCGGATTAAGAATGCAAACTCCCATAGGACCTGTTAACTTAGATTATGGTTATGGCATAGAAGAAAATAAAGGCAGGCTCCATTTTTCAATGGGTTATTCTTTCTAATTCTCTGCTTAATAAAACAAAGGAGGCAATTAAGGATGGGCATTAAAAATAAATTTCCCCCTTTCATAAAATCAAAGTTAGCTTGTCAATGTGTGACTGGGACTCAAACTCCCCTGCTTACTTTGATGTTACGTCGGAATAGGCAGGCGAAATTCTTGCTTTCTGCGATAGTGTTGTTGATATTTTTTTCAGTAGCAATTGCGGTATTCAGTCAGGAGAAGAGTCTTACGCAATATCCTGTCTTAAACGAAGAGAATTCTGCGCAAGCAGATGCAGAAAAGAAAATGGGCTTTGCTGATTTTTTGACGATTTATCATTCTTATTCTCAGACAAAGATAGAAGACGAACGACTAAAAGAAGCAGGGAGCGAATTGCAGGAAAAAATCGATACGGATAGGAATAAAATTATTGAACTTGAAAAAAGAATGAATTCGGGGATTCTTTCCGAAAAAGAGATGGGGAATTTAAGCAAAGAAGTTGAAGAGCTAAAAACGCAAATAACCGAAAATATTCAAAAATTTAACCTAAAAATAGACAGCGATAGAAGGCAGACAATAGATAAATTGATAGAGGATTTAAAGGTGAAACTTTCCAACTACGGGAAAGAACAAGGTTATGCTATGATTTTTGACAAGAACGAACTTATATTTTCAGACACAAGGCTTGATATTACACAAGAAATAATTGATTATATAAACAAAAACAAGAATGAATAAATTTTAAACTCTTTTTCTACTTATTTACAACAATGGAAGAATTTCAATGTAGCATCAATAAGAAAGTCTCTGTTAAAGGGATAGGTCTTCACACTGGTAAAATAACAAACCTTACGTTTAAGACAGCGCCTGAAGATTCCGGGATAGTTTTTATCAGAAAAGACCTTTCTGGGTCTCCTCGAATTCCAGCAAAAATTGATTATGCGAATCATAGCGAACGGTCTACTACTTTAGAAAAAGACGGCGTCAAGGTTTACATAATTGAGCACGTAATGGCGGCAATTGCAGGAGTTGGAGTAGATAATCTATTAATAGAGATAGATAATTGCGAACCCCCTGTTTTAGACGGTAGCGCAAAGGTTTGGACAGATATTCTGCTTAAAACGGAGAAAAAGTTTTACAATAAAAAGAAAGAAACTTTCACTCCTCCATGTCCTTATATAGTTTCAAACCCCGAAAATGACTCGTATCTTGTTCTGCTACCCTCTAATTCAAGAAATGTTACGTATACTTTTGAATTTCCTGAAAATTTTGCGGGATGCAAAAGAGCGAATCTGGTCGGAAATACCTGTTCGGTATTTTTTGAAGACGGGGAAATGTTTGCGAAACAAATTGCTCCCGCAAGAACGTTTTGTCTGCTCGAAGAAGTAAATGCGTTGAAGAAAAACGGCTTAATAAAAGGGGGTAGTTTAGAGAACGCCGTTGTAATAGGCAAGGATAAAGTTTTAAACGATGATTTGCGATTCCCAAATGAAATTGCGCGACATAAAGCATTAGATATAATCGGCGACCTTTATTTAAGCGGAAAACATTTGAAAAACACTCATATAATCGGGATGAAAAGCGGGCACGATTTAAATATAAAAATGGCAAAGAAAATAATTAAAGCCTGCCTCGCCAAAGACGGCGAGTCAAGTCGAGAAGGAGGAGATATGGGGAAAGTAATGGATTTAACAGAAATCAAAAAAATACTACCGCATAGATATCCTTTCCTATTTGTGGATAGGATTCTTTCACTTGGTAAAAAGCGCGCAGTAGGCATTAAATCGATTACGGGAGGAGAGGAATTCTTTCAGGGACATTTCCCTGATTTTCCCGTAATGCCGGCCGTTTTGACATTAGAGACAATGGCTCAAGTGGCCGGTGTTTTGCTGTTAAGCAAATCCGAAAGAAGAGACAAATTGCCGTTTTTTGCGGTAATAGAAAACGCCAAATTTAGAAAACCGGTTTTGCCGGGGGATCAGTTGCTTGTAGAGGTCGAGATAACAAAACTTAAACAAAGAACGGGTAAAGTTCACGCCTCTGCTACGGTAGCAGATAAGGTTGTCGCAGAAGCGGATTTCATATTCTCTTTGGTTGACAAAACATAAATTGCAATATCTGCCAATATGGGCAGATATTTAAGTGCGAGAAGGGAAATAAGATAAATGGCTGATATAGATATAAACAATAAATCTAAAAAAGAAAAGATAAAAATTCATCCCACGTCTGTGATTGATGAAGAAGCATGTTTGGGCGAAGGAGTGGAAATAGGACCATATAGCACTATTGCAAAAAATGTAATTATTGGTGAAAACACAAAAATTGAGCCCAATGTTTTTATTGATGAAGGAACTACTATAGGTAGAAATTGCAATATTTCCAAAGGTGTTATTTTGGGGACTCCGCCACAGGATTTTAAATATAAAGGCGAACAAACATATCTTAAAATAGGTAATAATAACGTAATCAGAGAATACGTAACTATAAACAGGTCAACAGAAGAAGGTAAGGCGACTATTTTGGGGGATAATAATTATCTGATGGCTTACTCGCATGTGGCGCATAACTGCCATCTTGGAAACGGCATTGTAATGGCAAATGCAGCGGCTCTTGGTGGTCATGTAAACATAGAGGATAACGCTATTTTGGGCGGGTTGGTGGGAGTTCATCAATTTGTAAACATAGGCAAACTCTCCATTATAGGCGGTTGTTCCAAAGTCGTAAAAGACGTTCTTCCTTATGCGAAGGCAGACGGCCACCCGTTAAAAATATATAACCTAAATTCGGTAGGATTGAGGAGAAACAATTTTTCGGAAGAAACCATTAACCTTCTGAAGGAAGTCTTTAAAATCATATTCAGAACCGGGCTTAACACATCTCAAGCTTTGAACAAATTAAAAGAACAATTTCCCAATCAAGAAGAAATAAAAAATATAATCATATTTATAGAGAAATCAAAAAGAGGAATAACAAAATAATCGGGACACAGAAAACAGATGATAGAAGACAGAAAAAATAGTTTAAAAACCCTGGCTATCTATACTAACTTTTGACATCTGCAATCTGACTTCTGATTTTTGATAGAAAAATGGAAAAAATAGCTGTATTAGCGGGGGGTGGCGAGTTACCTTTTTTGATTATCGATAAAATAAAAAAAAGACGTGAAAATGCTTCAATATTGGCGCTAAAAGGCATAACCAAAAAAGAAGTTGCGAAGTTAAGCGGAAAAGTTTATTGGTTACATCTCGGCGAGGTTGAAAAACTTATCACTATCCTAAAAGAATCAGGCGTAAATAAACTCATTTTTTCGGGGAAAATCGACAAAAAACTGTTACTTGATAACCGTCATTTTGACAACAAAGTCAAACAATTTCTCGATAAAATGGAAGATAAAGGCGATTTTTCTCTCTTGTGGCATGTAGCAAATATTTTAGAAAAAGAAGACATTGAATTAATCAGTCCCTATGAGTATCTGAAGTCAAATCTGGTTGGTAAAAGAGTTTTAAGTAAGAGAAAACCCACTTCCAGGGAGAACCTTGATATAAGTTTGGGATGGAATATCGCAAAGAATATTGCTCATCTTGATATAGGTCACACTGTAGTGGTGAAAGAAGGAATGGTATTTGCCGTAGAATCCATGGAGGGAACGGATGCGGCTATATTGCGCGGGGGAAAATTGGCAGGCGAAGGAGCTGTTGCTGTAAAAGTGGCAAGACCAAATCAAGATTCCCGTTTCGACCACCCACCTGTTATAGGTTTGAATACTTTAGATGTTGCACGTAAGGCAGGTATTTCTGTCATAGCTTTTGAAGCGGAGAAAACCATAGTATTAGAAAAACGATTTCTTATAAAAGCATGCAATGATTATGGCATTGCGTTGACAGGACTTTAGTGAAATTAAGAAACCAAAGTTCTTAAACAGTATGGAGAGGATAATCTCTTTGATACTTGATGTTAGATGCTTGATACTAGTAGAAGCAAAAAAAAAGAATTCTTTAACGAGAATCCAGTATTTGGTATCGAGAATCCGTAGTTCTTCTTTTAGAGTTTTATTATGAAAAGGATACGAGTTGCAGTTATCGGCGTAGGTTATATGGGCCAAAGGCATGCGCGGATTTTTTCTGAAATAGAAAATGCTTCTCTTGTAGGAGTATGTGATTCATCAGACGAACAAAGGGATAAAATAGCTTCAAATTTTGACACAACGCCATATTCCGATTACAGACAACTTATAGGCAAAGTAGATGGTGTGAGCATCGCTACTCCTACTAAATTTCACTATTTAATAGCTAAATATTTTTTGGAAAACGGAATACACGTTCTGGTAGAAAAAGTAATTACCTCATCTGAAAAAGAGGCCTTAGAACTTATTGAATTATCGATAAAAAACAAACTGGTTCTTCAGGTTGGGCATGTGGAAAGATATAACTCGGCCGTTATAAAATTAGGCGAAATCGTTTCTAGTCCTCTCTTTATAGAATGCCATCGTGTAGGTCCTTACCCAGGCAGAGGCACGGAAACAAATGTCGTTAAGGAAGTTATGATCCATGATTTGGATATAATTTTACAGCTTGTCAATTCTCCTGTTAAATCAATAGATGCTGTTGGCGCAGAGGTGCTTTCAAAAACGGCTGATATTGTGAATGCTCGAATACATTTTGCATCCGGTTGCGTCGCGAATGTTACGGCATCTAGAGTAAGTGAAAAAGCTTTAAGGAAAATTAGAATTTTTCAGAAAAATTCTTATATTTCGCTTGATTATTTTAATCAAACGATAGATATGCTCGAAAAAGGCGAAGGCAATACCATCAAAAAAACGCCTGTTCCAATAGATAAGAAAGAGCCTTTAAAAGAAGAATTAAAAGATTTTCTTGACTGCGTACAGTATAATAGACAACCTAAAGTAAGCGGAGAAGACGGCTTAAAAGCACTGCAATTAGCTAATTTGATATGCGAGAAGTT
>Ga0180007_10001480_pt1 | contig 31886 bp, 26 predicted proteins | sample MM_PC_MetaG_FD_121122 | JGI IMG/M metagenome (GOLD analysis project Ga0180007, IMG submission 121122) | Groundwater microbial communities from the Aspo Hard Rock Laboratory (HRL) deep subsurface site, Sweden - MM_PC_MetaG | ecosystem: Environmental > Aquatic > Deep subsurface > Groundwater... | reverse complement strand
GTGGAAAAAGGCATTAATGATTATCAACAAAAAGTCAAAGAACAAAGATTAAAGTACTTAACTAAACAAGCTAAACAACTAGGCTTCAATTTAGAGCCAATGATTATTTAATGGTCATTGGCAGAACGTGTGTCAAAATGCATTGTTGAATCATATAAATCATTAAATTCTGTAGGGATTGTTGCTGTTAGACTATTTTCTTTAAGATTTTTAACTGTATATTTATCAACGCTTGAATATTTACATAATAGCTTTGGAATATCAAAGTTATTCAATTTCAACAGTGAATTTTTAATCCCTTTTTCGTTAAGTAAATTTAAGATATCTACTCTAGTTTTTTTGTTCTTAATATATTCAAAAGTGTACATGAATTATCCAAATTGCATCAATTTTTCGTTTTTTGCTTTACTCAACTCCAACCTCATCAATCTCTTTCATCAATCTATCTGTTTCAAACAACGAAACTATAATTTTCTGGTAGTGTAAAATGTCTTCAAAATTTAGTTCTCTACCTCTGCGGTCTTTTAACCATTTTTGAGCTGGTTGGTATCCACCGATATAAAACTCCCAAGCTATTAGAGGAATTTTATCAAAGTATTGCTCATCATTTATCCAGATTCTTCCTAGTTGGTTTTCAATATCGGTTATTTCCCAATCATTTTTATCGAGTTTACGAGTTATTTTGTTGTCTCCACCAATTGGATAACTTGTAATCGGTTCATTCACTTTTGGGGATTCCAGCAAATGCAATTCTCTAATTTCTCCACCTAATTTAACAAGCTTCCAGAATGTTTCTTTATCCTTTGGATATGGCACTCGAGGAAAATCGATTTTTAGAAATTCTTTATACTTTTCTCTATACGTTGGTGAATGCAGAACTGCGTATATGTAATCCAAAATATCAATTGGAGCAAAAACCTCAAAAGGCTCCCCTCCTTGAAAGGAGGGGTTAGGGGTGGTTTTACTCCACCCAAAAGCACTACTAATTTCAGATAAGACAAAATCAGTTTCATCAAAAACTAATTTGTTCTCAAATCTTAAAACCTTTATGCCATAATTGTTAAGAAACAAATCCCTTTTTTTGTCATATTCTTGGGCTTCTTCTGTGTTGTGAACCGCTCCGTCTAGTTCAATTGCTAACTTTTCGCTTGGTGAGTAAAAATCCAGAATATAGTTGTTAAAGCTGTGCTGTCTTCTAAATTTTATACCACCTAATTGTGAGTTTTTTAACAACGTCCACAGTTTGGCTTCTGCTGGCGTGAGATTGTTCCTAAGGTTTTTTCTAAATGTTTTTAGGTGCGGTAGGTTGTTTAGTGAGCTATCTGCAACTTTTACCACCACCTCCCCCTTCGGGTACTCCTCCTCTAAAGGAGGAGAGCTTTTATTAATGAGTTCACGTATTAAACGCTCTGAATCACCACGATATGAGTGTTCTCCCGACATACCAGATTTGTATCTGGTGTTTACTGTTTCAATGTATTGTTGTGTTGTCATGTTGTGATTCAAATAATATTTAAAATGGAAACAAAATAATTCAGAATTTTTTAAATTACCCCAGCTTCAACCAATCTTCAATTTGGAGTTTTCAACTTAATTAAAACGACCCATAAATCAAAAAAGAAAGACAATTTTTGCAGGTCATCTTTCCCTCAATAGCCACTTGTAAATGTAAAATATATAAAATTGCTCTTTTTTGAACACCTCAATTTAATGAGGTGTTTAAAATGCAATAAACTTGATAAGAACCCAAAAACACATTCATTTATTAAATATAACACTAAACTACTTTATGAATTAATTCAATCAATTCTTTCTTATTGAATGGTTTGGACAAATAATGTGTACAACCACCTTCTAAAATTTCTTCTTTATCTTTAGCCATAGCATATGCGGTTAATGCAACAAAAGGTGTATTTACATATTGAGGCATCTTTTTAATTTCCTTTGTCACATCAATTCCATCCATTCCTCTGCCTAGATTTATATCCATTAAAAAACCATCAAATATTACTTCTTGAGCCATTTTTATTGCCTGTTGCCCATTTTCAGCTAATTCAAGCCTACAAACATCTTTTAATAAAATTTTTACAAGATTTATAGTTAGTATATCATTTTCAACATATAAAAACAAAGGTAAATCTTTATTGTCGAGTACAACATTTTCCTTTGATATTGATTTTTCGTGATGAGAGTTTTTTTCATCAAAAATATTTTCTGCAGATGGAAACTTAACTGTAAAAACAGATCCAACTCCTTTTTTACTTTCAACATCAATATTTCCACCCATTGAAGTAACACATTTTTTTGCGATAGCTAAGCCAAGTCCAGCTCCATCAAAATTTCGTGAAAATCCCTCGCTACCTTGCCGGAATGCATCGTAAATTAAATCAATACTGCTTTCATCAATACCAATTCCAGTATCTTTAACTTTTATAGAAATCCATGGTTTATTTGAAATAATCTCTTTATTAATTTCAACCGTAACACTGCCAGAAGGTGTAAATTTAATGGCATTATCAATAAGTCGTTGCAAAATTCCGATGAATATGTGCTCATCAAGTGAGGCAAAAGCATTTTCGGTATTTGCAATTAGGTCTAACTTTATGTTTTTGTTGTCTGCCATTGGCAAAAACTCTTTGATACATTTATTTACCATTACAACGGTATCAACATTTGTCAGAATTAGGTTTTTTGAATCGAGATCAGAAAAGTCGAGAATTAAGTTCAAAGTATCACTAAGTCGTTTTCCACCGGAATAGATATCTTTAGCCATTTTAATATGTTCCGGATTAACCAATTCCTCTTTAAGAAATTCAGCAAAACCCAAAATGCTTACTAGTGGAGTTCTAAGTTCATGACTCATATTATTTAAAAAATTGGATTTTAATCTATTCATTTCTTCAGCGTTTTCTTTTGCTTTAATAAATTCTTCATTTGCTAATTCACGTTCGGTTATATCGCTTAAAACACCTATACTTCCAACCAGCAAACCATCGTCATCATAAGAAGGGAACGAATGATCAGAAATCCATTTTAATTCACCATTTTTCGTTTTAATTAGATAATCAGCCTTCCATTCTTCAGTTTCACCTTCCATTCTTTTTCTTTCGGATAAATAAATAGAAATGTCTTCGGAAGATAAGTCTTTCATTTTAACAACAATATTTCTAAATCCTATTGTATTTATTTCATCGGTTGAGTAGCCAGTAAGTTTTTCAATTGCAGGATTTATGTAATCATATTTCATTGTACTATAGCTTAATCGATAAAGAGCATCATTTGTGGCTTCAACAATTACACGAAATTTTTCTTCACTATCGCGCAATGCTTTTTCGGCTTGTTTTCGATCGGTAATATCCACAGCAACACCAATTAGTGCAATTATATTATCATTTTCATCTTTTATTACAGAAGTAGAAAGAGAAATTGGAAAAATGGTTCCGTCTTTTTTTTGATTGAGCAATTCACCTTGCCAACTACCGTTAAGGGTTTTTGATAAAATTTTATTGTCAATTTTGTTATTTATTTCTTGTGGACGCAATAAAGTAATATTTTTACCAATTAATTCTTCTTTTGCATATCCGTAAGTAATTAAAAAAGCTTTATTTACATAAATAATATTATTGTCTTTATCTGTTATTGAAACACATTCATTTATACTGTCGATAGAATGAGCAAGAAGTCTAATTTCTTTTTCAGATTGTTTGCGACTTGTAATATCTCTAATAATCATACAATTTCTTATTTTGCCACTACTATCCGTATAAAAGAAACTTGAAATATCCGCAGGGAATTTGGAATTGTCTTTTCTTACAAGCATCATTTCCCCCCTAGCATTTCCCAAACCATCTTGTGCATCTAATAATTTAGGAAGAGTTCTATCTTTTAAATCAACAATTTCATTGCTTTTCAAATGGTATATTTCACCTTCAGTCATTTGAAACATTTTACAAGCTGCCTCGTTTGCTGAAAAAATTGAACCATCAGGAGAAGTAAGCAAAATTGCATCAATACTATTTTTAAAAATTAAACGATACCGTTCCTCACTTTCGTACAAAGCTTCTTCCGTTTTTTTCTGTTGTTCTATACTATTTTCAAGCTCTTTAACATAATTTTTAAGCTTATTTTCATTTTCTTCAGTCTGTCTCATTTTGTCTTCGAGCTTACGTATAAGAACGGAATTATACTCCGATAGTATTGTATTTTCGGCTAAATCAGAAGGAATATTTAATAAGGGTTTGTCCTTTTTTGATTCGGAAAGGACATCTTTAATAATTTCCAGAAAAACATCAGGATCTTGTGGTTTAAGAATAAATCTATCAGCACCCAAACTAAGTGAAAACACCTCGTCTTTGGGGTCGGTATAAGTTGCAGTATAAAAAACGAAAGGAATATTTCTTAAATCTAAATCTTTTTTGCATTCAAGACAAAATGCGTAGCCATCCATTATAGGCATAAGAATATCGCTAATGATTATATTTGGCTTCAATTTTTTAGCTAATCCAAAAGCTTCTGCGCCATTTCTTGCAGAAATAGTTTCATAACCGCTTGCCTTTAAGAGAGATTCAAGTAAATACAAATTTTCTGATTTATCATCTACAATTAATATTTTCATTTCTAATTACCAATTTTTAATAAAAGCTCATGAGGTAAAAATGATTTCATTTGTAAAATAAATGTGTCTGGATTTATAGGTTTTTCAATATAACCAGTTGCTCCAGATTCAAACGCTTTTTCTTTATCTCCAGGCATGGCGTAAGATGTAACTACTACTATAGGCGTTTTTTTTAATTTTTCATTCTCTCTTATTTTTATGGCAACTGTGTAACCGTTCATTTCGGGCAATTGAATATCAAGAAGAATAATATCAGGTTCATTATTTATTGCAGCATTAATTCCTTCTATTCCACTAAATGCTTCTATAACTTCGTAATTTTCACTTCTTAAAAGAAATGAGAGCATATACATGTTTTTTTCGTTATCCTCAATAATTAAAACTTTTGTTTTCATTTTATCCTCTTTTTATTATAGAATTTATTTTGGTAGAATAACGGTAAATATACTACCAACATTTACTTCACTTTCAACACTAATTGTACCATTTAGTTTTTCGGTTAATTTTTTGCTGATTGATAATCCAAGTCCTGTGCCTTCATGATTTCTTGTAAGACCAATATCAACTTGACTAAAAGGTTTAAAAAGTTTATCCATATCCTTACAACTTATTCCAATTCCAGAATCAATTATTTTTGTAATTATATTTTTATCAGTTACTTGGCAATCAACTTTAATAGACCCCTTATCTGTAAATTTAACAGCGTTATTTATTAGATTTAAAAAAATCTGTGAAACTCGTCTTTCGTCGCTAGAAATCTCAATATCTTCATCAGAAATTATAAGTTCAAGGTTTATGTTTTTATTCTTAGCAATAGGTTGAAATGTTAAAAACACTTTTTGGAGCATTTTATTAAAATTAAATTTTGTAAACGTAACCACTAATTGGTCTGCTTCAATTTTAGAAATATCAAGAACATCATTTATTAGATCAAGTAAATGGTGAGCACTACCTTTTGCCATTCCTAATTGTTTTAATTGTTCATCATTTAAAGGGCCTGCAACACCTTTCATCAATATTCCAGTAAAGCCAATAATTGAATTTAATGGAGTTCGTAACTCGTGCGACATAGTTGCAAGAAAAGCCGATTTTAATCTGTCTGCAGATTCGGCTCGTTCTTTAGCTTCTAACAAAATTTGTTCAGATACTTTTCTATCTGTAATATCTAACGACCAACCACAAGTAGCATAAATTTCATTGTTGGAATCTAAAAGAGGAAATAAAATGTCAACAAAATAGCGAGTTCCTCCTTTTTTTTGTGAAGCATTTTCAAAAATTTGAGGCTGTTTTGTTGAAATTACTTTTTGATTTTGCGCAATATTCCTTTCAGCTCTTTCCTTTGAAAATAATTCTAAATCGGTTTTATTTACAACCTCTTCAAAAGTTACTTCCATCAATTTTTCAAATTCTTTATTAACAAAAATATATTGCCCAGCAATATTGTTTATATAAACCAAAATAGGAGCAAAACTTAGAATGCTTTCAAGTTGTTTTTCACTTGTCGTAAGTTTTTCTTCAATTATTTTACGAGTTTCAATTTCTTTTACTAATTCTAAATTTGTTTCTTTTATTGATTTTGTAGTAATGTTCAATTCTTCGATGCTCTTTTGTAGTTCCAATGTCCTTTCTTTAACCCGCTCTTCAAGTTCTTCATTTAACTTTTTCAGCTCCCTTGTGCGTTCCTTTACTTTTTGTACCAATATTTTGGATAAACCTTGCTTGTTTTTGTATCCTCTGTAAATGACAAATACCAATAAAATTACTAGAATTATGATAATAACTAACAAATACATATAATCCTGCTGTCGGCTAATTGTCTTTCCTTGCTCAGCTAATACTTTTGTCTGTTTTTCTATTTGAGAATTTTGTTTGTTTATATTAGCATTTAACTCAGATAATAATTCCTTTCCTCTTTCCAGAGCCTCTTTTTGATCTTCTAATTCTTGAGATTTAATATCAAAAATTTTCTGTTGTTCTTCAATCTTCTCAATTTGTTTAGAAAGGTTATTTTCGCTGTTTTTAAGCAAATTAGATTGCTTATCAAGAATAATTTGTTGCTCACTAATTTTACTATTATGCTTTGCTAGGTTATCTTTTTGTTGTTGAATTTGCTTAGTTTTTAAGTCTATTGTGCTTTCAAGTTGTAGCAATTTATTTTCAAGAACTTCTGCTTGTTTTTGAAGTTTTCGCAGACTTTGCTGACCTTGTTTATATAAATAAGCAACATCAACCTCTGTTCCACCCCAAAAAATTATATCTTCCATTATTCGTAGATGTTGGTTAATAATATTTGCTCTGTTTATTTCAAATTGAACAGTTTCGTTGGCCATTTCCTTAAAATTAATCATTATCAATTGTTTATCTTTATAACCATCGCTTACAAGAAGTATGTTTTCCCCTTCAATTTTGTCAAAAATTTCAACAAGTTTGTTTTCTGAATCTTTAGTAACAAAAATTAACTGCACATTTGTAACATTATTTAACGATTCGGAGGCGGAAACTATTATGGGCTTATTTCTAAGAGTGTAAGTTTTTGATAAAGATTGCAGTGATTTTATTAAACTCTCATCTCTACCAATAACCAAAAAGTGGAATTCTTTTATTAAATCCTCATTTTGCCATTGAATATTTTTAGCAAAATTATAGAGATATGCAGAAATTATTTCATTGCGTTGTAACTGCTGAGTGTTAGTATTTGTTAAAAACAGTAAATAAAAAACGAAAACACAGAAAAATTTAATTAAAAATTTCATAATAGTATTCACAATTAATTCTTAAATTTTATATTCCTTTAGTAATTCAAAGAATAATTAACAGATAACATTATTGTTCTTTGAGACTGCCGATATCTATTTGGATCTCTATTGGACGTATGATAATACTCTGCGTCTAAAATGTTTTTAATAAGCAATTGAATATCAAAACTATGATAATTCAACAATGAAAATGCTCCGTGAAAGATACAACTCGGGTCAATAAATTTACTTTTAGTTGTTTCAATTAATGTTGGATTTTCTCTCTTTCCAATATAATTGGCTCTTACATTTATAGAAAAATTCTTGCTTAACAAATATGTTAAACTCAAATTTCCAGTATGTTTGCTTATTTCTGGAACAAAATTTTGAAATAAATCATAGCTTTGAGTAAAAGTATAATTTAACGATGCTTTACAATTTTTTGAAGCAAATCTCAAATAGACTTCAACTCCTTCCGTTTTAATTGCGCCACTATTTATCCATTTATAGCCCAAAACGTTCTCTTCTTTAACAATTGCACTCTCAAGACTATTTTTATAGAACATAAAATCAATTTTTAAGTTATTAAATAATGACGAAGAAATAGAAGCTTCATACGAACGCATTTTTTCTGGAACAAGAGAAGAATTTCCTAAACCGTCTGTATAATCCCATGGTTTTGGGGCTCTAAATGCTTCGGCGTAGGAAAAACGAATAATATTATTTTTATAATTATAACTAAAACCAGCTTGAGGTGTAAAAACCTGATCATAAATACTACTTTGGTCAAAACGAACACCTGCAGAAAGAAAAAAGTTTTCTGATAAAGCAAAGCGTGGTTCAACAAAAAGGCTAGCAAGATAATTGCTTAGCATATTAGGCTTTTCGGGGGTTGGGGGATTTTGTTCGGCAGAATTACTATAAGTTATTGAAAAATTTTCAGCAAGTTTTTCATATTCAAATGTAAAACCGCCAGTTACCGAAAAATAATTATTTACTTCATAATTCAAAACATTTTCAATTCCAGTTAAGTTATTTGGTCGGTAATACCCAATTTGAGCTGTATCTACAACAGAGTAAATTGTATTATCTAGGACAGTGGCATTACGGTTATAAATGATTGAAGAAAGTGAAAATTTTTCAGAAATGTTGTAGTTGTATTTTAGATAGTTATTTATAAACCGAATATTCCAAAAAGTGCCAAAATCTTTATAAATTGTTCCAACGGTTTTTGTAAGTGTTGTAGTTGTTGTTTGCTTTTGAATATAATTTGTTCCAAAAGTGAAATTGCCTTTTTTAATTTTCAAGTCGAACGAATAATCATCTTCAAAATTCTCCATTTTATTTGTCCAATTATTATCACCTTCTAAACCGCTTAAATTGGCTTTATTAGTTGTTTTAAACATTCCAGAAAAAAGTATTCCAAAAGTTTTATCATCATTTGCATAACAGTAATTAACGTTGCCTTTCAAAGTATTAAACGAACCCACTGTAATATTAATGCTTGATTGCTTTTGAACAGCACTTTTTGTGATGATGTTTATAACACCAGAAATAGCGTTTGTGCCATAAGCAACAGAGGCTGGTCCATAAACCACTTCAATTTGTTCAACATTTGAAAGATTGTACTGCCCGCCACCATAAAACCCACCAGAATTTAGTTCATTAATCTGAACTCCATCAATTAAAACCAATGTTAAATTATTTTGGTTCGGAATACCACGCTGAAATACGTAACTATTAAATCCTTGAATATTTCTAAACTGAAATCCAGGCAAAGATGATAAAGCTTCTTCAAGTGTAAAATAGCCGTTTTCTTTAATTTGGGTTTCAGTAATTACAAATGCCGTTGAAGAAATTTCGCTAATGTTTTGAGTAGTTTTTGAAGCAGAAACAATTTTTATTTTAGACAGTTGTGAAAAATCTAAATCATAAACAGTAACGCTATCTATTTGAGCAAAGTTATTTTGACACCAAAAAAAATGGAGAAAAAGAAAAATGAAATATAAGTAGTGCTTTTTCATAATGAACAAATCATAAGTGATATTATATCTCTTGATTGTCGAATTTTAGATAGAAACTAAAGACTGAAAAAACAAATTTTTAGTTGAAAATTGTCCGTTGATAATCTATCAAATAGTAAATTAAAATTCAAATTAATAAAAAAAAGTATAAGAACAATAATTTTATGATATATTTGGTTTGATATTTGCTTTTCAATAAATTTACTCGCAATTTTTTAATAATTATTTTTGCAAGAAGATAAAATGCCCATCCTAAAACCAAAGTTATTTACCACTTTAAAAGGTTATACTAAAAAACAATTTATTGCAGATGCAACGGCAGGTGTAATTGTTGGAATTGTTGCTCTTCCATTAGCTATCGCTTTTGGAATTGCAAGCGGAGTCACACCAGAAAAAGGAATTATCACAGCTATTATTGCTGGATTTATTATTTCTTTCTTTGGTGGAAGTCGTGTTCAAATTGGCGGTCCAACAGGCGCTTTCATTATAATTGTATATGGAATTATTCAACAATATGGAACAACTGGTTTAGCAATTGCTACAATAATGGCTGGAATAATATTAGTAATTATGGGTTTTGCTCGGCTTGGCTCGTTAATAAAATTTATTCCATATCCAGTAGTTGTTGGTTTTACAAGTGGGATTGCTCTGCTTATTTTTTCAACCCAAATAAAAGATTTTTTTGGGCTTAAAATGGAATCTGTTCCAAGTGAGTTTCACGAAAAATGGATTGCTTATTTTGAGGTTTTTTCAACAGTCAATTTTTATGTGCTTGGAATTGCATTGTTAGCGCTTGTAATTATGATTTTTTGGCCTAAAGTAACTCATCGTGTTCCTGGTTCTTTAATAGCAATAATAGTAACTACAATTTTGGTTTTAGTGTTTGATCTTCCAGTGGATACAATTGGAAGTAAATTTGGTGAAATACAATCCAACATTCCAATGCCAAGTTCTTTTGAAATAAATTTAACTGTTATTAGAAACTTAATTGGACCTGCCACAGTTATTGCTTTGCTAGCCGCAATTGAATCACTTCTCTCAGCAGTTGTTGCCGATGGTATGATTGGTGGAAAACACAGAAGCAATATGGAATTAGTTGCTATGGGACTTGCAAACATTGTTACTCCTATTTTTGGTGGAATTCCAGCTACGGGAGCAATTGCAAGAACAGCAACAAATGTTAAAAATGGTGGTAGAACTCCAGTTGCTGGTATTATTCATGCAATTACGTTATTACTTATAATGCTATTTTTTGGAAGCTATGCTAAACTAATTCCTATGGCAACACTTGCCGCAATTCTAATTATTGTTTCTTATAACATGAGCGAGTGGCATTCATTCAAGTCTGTTTTAAAAAGCCCCAAAAGTGATGTAATTGTTTTATTAACAACATTCTTTTTAACAGTTATATTCGATTTAACAATTGCAATTGAAATTGGAATGGTTTTAGCTGTTCTACTTTTTATGAAGAGAATGTCAGAAGTAACAAATGTAAGTGTTATAACAAGAGAGCTTTTTGATGAAGAAGATAGAGAAGATCCTAACGCAATAAGTAAAAGACAGATTCCTGACGAAGTTGAAGTATTTGAAATAAATGGACCATTTTTCTTTGGTGCTGCAAAGAAATTTAAAGATCAAATGCTAAAAATTGAAGAACCTCCAAAGGTTAGGATTATCCGTATGCGTAACGTTCCAGCTATTGATGCAACTGGTTTGCAAACTCTTAGAGAGTTTTATAGTGATGCAAAAAAATATAATACTCATTTAATTTTATCTGGTGTACATACTCAACCAATGTTAGCAATGATGAAAGCAGGAGTATTGGAGCTTTATGGTGAACAAAACATTTTAGGAAATATTGATGACGCACTTGATTATGCAAGAACAATCTTGGGCTTACCCAAAATTGGAAGACCAAAAGATTTTGTTCCAACAGTTAAGCGAGATTTAGAGTAAACAAATTTAATTGGCTTTTTTGTAATGTAATAATGTAATTTGGTTGTTAATTAAAAGATTATAAAAATTATTTATATAAAATGGAATTAAACAAAAAAGATATTTCATATTTGCTGATGAAATCGGAAAAAGAAGTTCAGCAATTAATAAACAAAAAGGATATTCCATTCCAATACCTTCACGATAAAATTGTGTTTAATAAACAACAAATAATTGAGTGGGCATTAGAGCGGAGTTTGCCAATAAACGTTTCTGGAAATGATAAATTAATAGAATACCATATTGAGTCAATTAGCACTTTGCTTAATAGTGAATCATTTTTTTATAATTGCAAGTTGGATGAAACTTCCTACATTGAACAAATGGTTGCTCAAATTAATCTTGAGAAAAACGTTGATCGAGATATTATTGTTCAGCTATTAAAAAGCAGAGAATTAATGATGAGTACTGCAATTGGCAACGGCATTAGCCTGCCTCATCCTCATGTGCCACTTATGGTTGGTAAAAACAAACCTATAATAAATTTTTTCTTCCCTAATGCTCCACTAAACTTAAAATCAATTGACGGCAAACCAGTTCACACAATAATTCTTTTAATATCACAAACAATTAAACAACATCTAAGTTTAATTGCTCATCTTAGCTTTTTATTGTCCAACGAAACCTTTAGATTTGTTCTTGAAAATAGGCTTGGATGTAATGAAATTCTGGACATTATTAAAAAGATTGAGGAGAACAGAAATAGAATTTAATGAGCATCTTAATTGATTTATGCAATAATTTACTTGTTGCATCATTTGTAATACAGCTATTAGCAATTATTTTTGTTTTCAATAAGAATAATCGCACAGCAATGTATTCAGCAAACATTGTTCTTCTTGTTGGCTTAACGCTTGGCTTAGCATCAACATTATCTTCTGCCCTTTTTTCATCAGCCGAAATATCTACAGAGAGCATTTTTTTAGGTTATATTCGTCTTGATGCACTCAGTCTTTATTTTTTATTTATTGTCCAGCTTGTAGCAATTCCCACAACCATTTACAACTTTTCATATCTTCAGCATTATGTCGAAAAAAAAAGACCAATAAAAAGCTTTGTCGTTTTTTATATAATTTTAATAATTTCAACTCAACTTATAGTTATTACAAATCATGCAATATTCTTTTTAGTAAGTTGGGAAGTAATGAGCCTTTCCAGTTATCTTGGAATGATTTTAGAAAGGGAAAAAGAAGAAGTTCAGCGAGGTAGTTTTTACTATTTTGCGGCATCACATGTTTTAATTTTTATCCTTTATATAATGTTCTTCTTTCTTCACAATCAAACAGGAAGTTGGTTATTTAGCGATTATCATCTTTCTTTTTCAACTGGAATAGTTGTTCCAACAATTTTTATTCTGTCAATAATTGGTTTTGGAATTAAAGCTGGATTTATGCCATTTCATTTTTGGTTGCCACAAGCTCACCCTGTTGCCCCAACAGTGTTAAGTGCATTTCTTTCTGGAGTACTAATAAAAATGGGCATTTATGGAATTCTTAGAACTTTTCTTTTTATTAAACCAGTTCCAGAATGGTGCGGTTGGCTTGTGTTGATAATAAGCATTATAAGTGCAATTTTAGGAGTTTGGTATGCACTTGCGCAGCACGACATAAAGCGATTGCTTGCGTATCATTCAGTTGAAAATATTGGAATTATTGGAATTGGAATTGGAATTGGATTTATCGGTTCCGCAAATAATCTTCCAGCTATTCAAGTTTTAGGATTTGGAGGCGCTCTTCTTCACACATTGAATCACGCAATATTTAAAAGTCTTTTGTTCATCGGAAGTGGTGTTGTATATCAAAATTTAGGAACAAGAAACATTGAGTTGATGGGAGGACTTGTTCACCGTGCAAAATATATTGCTTTGCTTTTTCTAATAGGCTCGGTCGCAATTAGCGGAATTCCTCCTTTCAACGGATTTATTTCTGAGTTTATTATTTACATGGGTTTTTTCAATACTGCCGATGAACTGAAAAACTATTATCCAATATTAATGCTGCTGTTTGCAGTTGGCTTAGCTTTTGTGGGCGGATTAGCCGTTGCGTGTTTCACAAAAGTAAATTCAATTATGTTTTTAGGATCCGAACGCAAAGAAGTAAAACACTTTAAAACATCTATTTACGATAACATTTCACTCGGAATTTTGGCGGCGCTTTGTGTTGTAATTGGGTTTTATCCACAGCCTTTTGTGGGAGTTGTAAACAAAGTTATTTCTAGTAGTTTTATTTTAGGTAATTCTTCTTCTGCTTTAATTGATATTGATTGGTTATACTTCACTATAATTTTTACTTCCATTGCATTTGGTATATTCATTTTAGCTTTAATAAAAATAAGAATAGAAAAAAAATATGGAAGAAGAACATCAGATGCATGGGGCTGCGGATACAATAACCTAAACCCAAGAATGCAATACACAGCTTCCTCATTTGCTGATGAATTAAACACAATTCCACAATCGGTTTTAGTTTACCACAAAAAATTTGAAGTTTCTGAAACAGCATTTCCTTTGCCTTCTAAGTTTGAAAGCCATTCAAAAGATTTTGTTGATAGCAATATTGCAATGCCTTTGTTTAACTGGCTTAAATCAATGGTTGCAAAACTAAAATACTTGCAACAAACAGATATTCGTTATTATATAGCATTTATCTTAATTATTATATCAATTTACAGTTTAATAGCGTTTTTATGGGTATAGATATTTTACAAGGAATTATTTCGATAATCATAATTTTAGGTTTATCGCCTTTGTTCGCGGGATTGGTGAACAAACAAAAAGCGATTTTAACCGGAAGAATTGGCGCGCCAATATTGCAACCGTATTATGATTTACAAAAAATATTCAAAAAGGAAACAATCAATGCTACATCGTCTTCATTTATTAGCCGTATATCGCCGTTAATAAACCTTGTTACTCTGGTAATAGCAGCAGCAATGTTGCCCGTGGGTTTTTGGAAACCGCTCATTAGTTTTAGTGGCGATATTATTTTATTTGCTTACATTTTAGGACTTGCAAGATTTTTTCAAATATTAGCGGCAATGGATATTGGTAGTTCATTTGAAGGAATGGGGGCAGCTCGCGAGGCAACATTTGCATTGTTTGCGGAACCAATTTTCTTTTTTACAATAGGAAGCATTTCGTTCATTAGTGGATTTACATCACTCTTTGATATTTATCATTCAATTGAGCTTACTAATATTTCTTATGGAGTATTTATTATTATTTGTTCAATTTCTGTATTTATGCTTGCGGTTTCAGAATGTTCCAGAATGCCTGTGGATGACCCAAATACACATCTTGAGTTAACAATGATTCACGAAGTTATGATACTTGATAATTCTGGAATTGATTTGTTCCTATATCAATATTCCAGCTATATAAAATTATTTATTTATGCTATTCTTGAAATTTCGTTTTTCTATCCCTTTAGTCAGCAAAGCTATCTACTTGGCATTTTAATTTTTATTACAGGCAGCGCAGCACTTACTTTTGTTTTAGGAGTAGTGGAGACGATAATATCAAGAAGTAAAATGAAAAATATTCCTCAGTATTTACTATTTGCTACTGCAATAGGAATATTAAATTTACTGATTTACACTTTTACTAAATGAGTTTTTAATGGAAAATGTTTTAAGCATACTATTTTGTCTTTCGCTGTTCTATGTTATAGTAACATCGCGAGTAAAAGCATATGTTACAGTTTTACAAATTCAAGGAGTATTACTGTCTGTTTTACTGATAATTCAAGTTATTCACAATTTTTCAGTTTACGGAATAATTTTGCCTATAACACTTTTGCTAGTTAAAGTAATTTTAATTCCTCGTTATATTAATAAAGTAATAAGCGAACTTGAAATTAAAAGACGAATTGAACCTACAATTCAGCAAATGATTTTATTGCCTATAGTTATTGTAACTATGATAACCATTTTTATTGTTTCAAGTATTCTTTCAAAAAATACAGCGATGGATGTAATTCCTTTTGCATCAGGGTTCTCATCAATTGTAGTAGGAATATATATAATAATGTTTAGGAAGAAATTGATTGTTCACGTTTGCGGTTTTTTAATTTTGGAAAATGGAATATTTTTATTTGGCACAGCAGTAGCGTCCGAATTGCCAATGTTAATTGAGCTGGGAGTATTGCTAGACGTATTTGTGGTCGTTTTTTTAATGGGAATTACTTTAAATAGAATAAGCAGCACATTTAAAGGTTTTGAGGTTTCTCATCTTGGGAGGTTGAAAGACTAATGCTCGATTTTTTTATTTTCATATTACTACCTGTGTTATCGGCTGCATTTTGTTTTTTTGTTAAAGACCTAAAAACACAATACAGTATTTCCCTAATTGTTGCTCTATTACATCTTGGCTTATCACTATTGGTTTTTCTTGGATTATATAACACGGATTTGCCAACTTTTTTTAGTACTGACTCACTTAGTAAACTTTTTCTCCTAATCCTTTCTAATGTGTATTTCTGGATTGTGCTTGTTTCGTATTCGTATTTGAAAAGACCAATAATTCCCAAAGCCGAGGAAGCAAAAAAATATTATTTTCTACTTCTTAATTTTTACTTAGCCTCAAATTCTGCCGCAATACTAAGCAATCATTTTGGAATGTATTGGGTTGCCGCCGAAGCTACAACGTTAAGTGTATCTCCACTTATCTATTTTTATCGAAACGAAGAAGCACTTGAAGCAATGTGGAAATATTTATTTTTAGTTTCAGTTGGAATTGCTTTCGCATTCATTGGAATTCTATTATTAACACTTTCGGCTAAAGGAACACCGCTAGAAGGTGAACAATTATTTTACACCACTTTTATAAAAAACGCATCTCAACTAAATCCAATTTGGTTAAAAGCTAGCTTTATTTTTATCTTTGTTGGTCTAAGCACAAAAATAGGAATTGCACCAATGCATTCTGGCGATGTAGATGCAACAAGCAATGCTCCAAGTCCTATTGCAGCTTTAATGTCGGGCTCTTTACGATTAACGGCACTTATTGGCGTTATGAGAATATATCAAATTATTCGTCCCACTTCCTCATCAGAGTTTGCCAGAACCATTCTTATTATTGGTGGATTGCTTTCGCTTTTCTTTGTGTTCGTTTATATGTTTAAGGTAAAAAACTTTAAACGAATGCTTGCTTATTCAAGTGTAGAACATCTGGGACTTATAACTTTGGGTTTAGGAATTGGAGGATTGGCTTTCGTTGGAGCTTTATATCATTCAATTTTTAATTCTATAACTAAAATTATTCTCTTTTTAATGGCAGGAAATATTCGTCACAATTATAACACACGAGAAGTCCTTAAAGTTAGGTCAGTTCTAAATTTTATGCCTAAAACTGGATGGCTTTTTATGATTGCATTTTTGGCTATTTCGGGCATTCCACCATTGGGATTATTCTTTAGTGAAATTAAAATCTTCGAAGGAATTCTTTTTTCAGATAAACCTTACATTCTTGCATTAGTTATGTTTTTCCTTCTATTTATTTTTATAAACATGGGTAAAGCAATTTTTAACATGCTTTATAAAAATGGAGATGGCGAGCAACAATCATATAAATCAGAAAAATTTGAGTTTAGTCATTTTATTGCAATTGCCTTATTAATTTTGCTAACCTGTATAGCTGTATTTTCACCCAACATATTGTTTGAGAATATTATTAATATCGCAAAAGATTTTGGAATAATTTTATGAAATGGATAGACGTTCAAAATAATCAATCGTTCGATATAGAATCAATTGTCTATTTAAGAAAAGATGATTTTAGCAACACGGTTTCTGAGTTGCTTCAAACTGGAAGCAGAATGATTGCACTCACACCAATAGATAAAAATATTCCACAAAAAATAATTGCAGTTCTTTCTGATTCTGCTTCATCTACAATTCATATTGTTGGTGGCGATTTTAGCGATGGCAAATTTGAATTTGAAAGCTGGGCAAATAAATTTCCACAAACTAATTATTTTGAGTGCGAGCTTTCCGAAAATTATAGTTATTTACCGGTCAATCATCCTTGGCTAAGACCAGTAAGAAAACAATCTGTAATATTAAAAAATAAACCATATCAGTTTTTTAAATTGGAAGGCGAAGAAGTTCACGAAGTTGCTGTTGGTCCCATTCATGCTGGAGTTATAGAGCCTGGGCATTTCAGATTTCAATGCCACGGCGAGCTTATTTATAATCTTGAAATTATTTTAGGCTATCAACATAGGGCTGTGGAAAAGCTTTTTCTGAATGCCAATCAAAATCAACGAATAATTTTAGCCGAATCAATTGCTGGCGACACAACAATTGGGCATACATTTGCTCACTGTAGTGCATTAGAAAGTTTAGCACAGACACAAATAAGTTTGCGTGCAGATGTAATTAGAACAATTGCGGCTGAAATTGAAAGAGTTGCAATGCACCTCTCCGGATTAGGTGGTTTGTCAAATGACATTGGTTTTGCTTTACCATCGGCATCTTATGGAAGATTGCGTACTCTTGCAATAAATAGTTTAGCAGCAATTTGTGGATCAAGATTTGGACGAGGTTTATTTGCCTATGGTGGTGTGCAGTTTGATTTTACTGACGAAATTATCAAAATGGTGATAAATAATCTTAAGACAGTTCAGAATGATGTTCAAAAGATTAATGAATATTTATTTTCTTCTGTTGGAGCTTTATCAAGATTTGAGGAAACCGGCATTATAAATAATGAGCTTGCTAATAGTATTGGATTGGTAGGACTTGCAGCACGTTCTTCAGGAATTGAAGATGATATTAGAATTAATTTCCCGTACAGCGCATATCGATATAACCCCATTTCAATGATAAACTTATCAACGGGAGATGTTTTTGCGAGAGCCCGTGCTCGTGCAATGGAAATCGATGAAGCATTTCGATTTGTTTTTGAACAGATTGAAAATCTGCCTCAAGGAAAAATAAAAACTGAAATGGGAAATTTAAATGCAAATTCTGGTGTAATTTCAATTGTTGAAGGCTGGCGTGGTGAAATTGTTCATATTGCATCCACAGATAATAGTGGAAATTTAACGCAGTATAAAATTAAAGACCCTTCTTTTAACAACTGGTATGGTCTAAGTTTAACAATGCGAAACACAGCAATCTCTGATTTTCCATTATGCAACAAAAGTTTCGATTTATCATATTCAGGTCATGATTTATGAAGATACTCCCAAAACAATATTTTTATGACTGTCTTTGCGATCCCGATTTATCGGGAGAAGCAAACTTTAAAATTTGGCTTGTAATCGAAAGATTGCTTCGCCAAAAAACAGCTCGCAATGACAAGATTGGAGTCGACTTATTTGTAATTATGAACCAAAAGAAGATTTTTTAAATGAAATTATTTAAAATTTATAAGCCAAAAGACGATAATGAATGATGCAATAAAAATAAGAATTCTTCAAGGTGATCCAATAATTCACGATGTTAAAACCGCAGTTGGGTTACCGCTTTTTAGAGGTCTGCCAACAATCAATGATAAACCATGCCTTGATGGTTGCAATAAATGCACGGAAGTATGCCCAACTAATGCAATTAAATTAAATCCAGTTAAAATTGATATGGGAATGTGTGTGTTTTGTCCAGAATGTGAAGCTGCTTGTCCAGAAAAGATAATTCACTTTACAAATAACTTTCATACTGTAACAGATAGTAAAGAAAAGTTGGTTGTTACAAAAGAAACCCAAAATGTCACTCCAGAAATAGCCTCTAAAAAAATTAGAAAATATTTTGGAAAATCACTAAAGCTGCGACAAATATCCGCTGGTGGCTGCAACGGTTGCGAGCTTGAACTAAATGCGTTAAGTAATGTAAATTTTGATTTGGGCAGATATGGAATTGAATTTGTTGCATCACCTCGCCATGCGGATGGAGTTGTTGTTACTGGACCAATTACGCAAAATATGGCTAAAGCTTTGGAGATTGCATATGAAGCAGTTCCAAATCCCAAAATAATTATCTTGTTTGGAGCTTGTGCAATTTCTGGTGGAATTTTTCAAAATTCAGATAAAATTGAAAGAAAGTTTATTGAAGAAAACAAAATTGACCTCTTTATTCCAGGCTGCCCTCCGCATCCACTTACATTTATGAATGGATTGTTAGATTGGCTGGATAAGAATTAAAATCTACAATTTATTTCATCATCATTTTTTCATGGGGTACTAACATTTTTTCTGGTGGACTAATAAACGGAATTCCGAGACTTAATCCACGAAGAATAAAAATTAGCGCCAATATAATTGCAAAAACTGGAATTAGCTTGTTGATACCTTGTTTAAGTTTAGCACTAAAAAATTTACCAACTAATGAAGTAGCAAACATAATTGGAGTTGTGCCTAATCCAAAAAGTGCCATATAAAGAGCACCAGAAACTGCTCCACCAGTTGTAATTGCTCCAGCGAGAGCAACATAAACAAATCCACAAGGAAGTAATCCGTTAATCATTCCAAAAACAAATAACGACAAAGGTGAACCAGATTTTGTGAGCTTTGTAAAACCATTTTTTACAAAATTATTAGCAATTATATAAGGTTTAGTATAGGTCAATTTTCCATGAAATTTAGAGGGGGTTAAATAATACAAAAGTATTGAAACACCCAAAAGAATTGAAGCCCATTTTTGCATTCCAGCAAGATGAATTCCTTTACCAAATAGTCCAAAAATTGCTCCAAAAACAGCATAAGTAATACTTCTTCCTATGTTATAAAGCAGCCGACCAACTACAATTTGAAAGTTTGAGGCATTTCCAAAAGGAAGTGCGAGTGCAATAGGTCCGCACATTCCAACACAATGAAAACTGCCTAAAAACCCGATAATAAATCCTGTCCAAATTTCCATTAAGGCACCATAATTAATTTTTCGTTATAATATTCAATTCCCTCAACTTGCCAATTTACTTTAGCTTTCCACAAACCAGATGACAATTGGCTCGTTACAAAAAGCATTTTATTTTCATTATTTAACATTATTGGTTGGTTTTTGTCAAGTAAATCATCCGAAGGTTTATAAAAAGTTATAATTCCACTAATTTTATCCGATTGGAATATAGTGGGAAAATCAAATTCTATAAAATCCTTGTCAATTATAATGTTAAGAGATTGGCTGAGTTCGTTTGTCCTATTAACTTTTTCAATCTGTGACTGATATTTTATTTCAGCACTATAATAATCTTGTTCCACCAAATCGTAGTCAACATAAAAATGAATTATTAAAACCTGCACAATTGTAAATATTAAAAAAAATACAATTACAATTGTGATTCCAGTTCCCCAACTAATTTTTTTCATATATAATTTAAACCAATTCTATTATTGAAAAATGTTAATGTTTTTAGTGTTCTTCTTTTTCTTCATGTTTTTCTTTTTCTTCGTGTTCTTCTTTGTTGTGCTTATTTTTTCTAAATGTTTCAATCTTTCCTAAAAAACTGCTTTTAATTCTATCAATTACTTTATTGTCAGATTTAACAACTATTGTAATTGGTGTATTTAATTGTGTAATTTCTGATTCTTTTATTACAACTAAAAATTTAGCTTCAATAATTCCTTGCGGTTTAGCAATCATATCGCTTCCAACTATTTTAATACTTCCATGGCTGTCTTCCAATTCAAGCACGGCTGGAATTTCTTTAAATGTTTTATTAGTAAGAACAAAATCGTATAAATTGCTAATATGTAAACTATCGTATTGTTGATACATCATTCCAGGAGTTCTAAGTATTGATAATTCAAAATCATCTCTTGCAGAAAGCATAAATCCAAGAATAGTAAATAATATAACCAAAACAACAGTATAACCAATTGACCGAGGAGTTAATAAAGATCTAATTCCTTTTTCAATTTCGTTTAGTGAGGCATATCTAATTAATCCGCGTGGTTTATTTACTTTATCCATTACAGAATCGCAAGCGTCAATACATGCTGTGCAGTTTACACATTCTAATTGGGTTCCGTTGCGGATATCAATTCCTGTTGGACAAACATTAACGCATGCTTTACAATCAACACAATCGCCAAGATTTGCGGTTTTATCTTTTGAAACTCCGCGAGGTTCACCACGAACATGGTCATAAGAAATTACAACTGAGTTTTCATCAAGCATAACGCCTTGCAAACGTCCATAAGGACAAACCATTAAACAAGCTTGTTCACGGAAAAAAGCAAATACAAAGTAGAACACTCCAGAAAAAATTATCATTGCAATAAAACCAGTTAAATGGTCAGAAACTGGGCTTTGCATTATATGAAACAGTTGCTCAGTGCCAATAATATAGGATAAAAAAGTATTTGCGGTAATAACTGAAATAACAAAAAAGATAGCATGTTTTAAACCTTTCTTGAAAACTTTTTCACCATTCCACTCCATTTTCGCAAGTGCTTTTTGTTTGTTGTTATCGCCTTCAATCCAATATTCAATTCTACGATAAACCATTTCCATAAAAACAGTTTGCGGACAAATCCACCCACAAAATATTCTTCCATAAACCACTGTAAAAAGAAATATTGAGATTATGATAAGAATCATTGTGATAACAAATAAATGAAAATCGTGCGGTCCAAAAGGAACACCAAAAAGAATTAACTTTCTTTCTAAAATGTTCAAAAGAATTAAAGGGTTTCCGTTTACCCTTACAAACGGAAGTCCGTATAAAAGAACTAAAAGAACAACCGAAAGGATAGTTCTTGCATTATAAAATTTTCCACTTGGCTTTTTAGGAAATATCCAAATACGGTCACCCTTTTGAGTGACTGTTGCAATAGAATCTCGAAAAGATTCTTTGTCGCTATTTTCATCGTTATTCAAGCATCGCTCCTAACTAAAATAAGATTCATTACTCAATATTGGGTCTTAAATTAAACTATTTATTTAATAAGGACAATATAACCATTTTAAATTTATTTTTATTTTCAAAAATAATATTGAATTGGGAATGGTAAGAATTAATTGTTTTTTTAATAAACAGTAATAATTAAAGCAAATAATTATTACTGTTTAATCCTATCAAAGATACTTTTTTAGTATAGCCGCATTTAATGACTTTTGTTTGCAATTGAAGCAGCATAGAAATTAATGCTTATGTTCGCCAAAATAGATAAGAACAAATTCAGCAACACTTTTTTTCAAATTTTCAATAACCGAAAGATCTGTACTCTGTTTTGCCTTCATTGAATAAACTGCAATTGCATGAAGCGAGGATAGTTGTTTAATATACTTGCTGTATTTTCCCTTGTCAGAGGAGTCGGTTATTTGAACTCTTTGGTGTAAAAAATATTGGCTAACAATTTCTTGAATTTTATTGGCATGTTCTTCCTTATTTGTAACCCATCTAACAATTTGGTTATAGTTTGGATTGGTTTGTTTTGATAATTCATTTATCATATTCATTGATTTTTCAATTGTAGTAATATGCTCGTTTATTAATGAAATCCTCAATGAATCTTCATAAATTCCACAAGGAATTTCGCAATGAGCATAACTGTTTTGATAAATAAACAAAATGCTTACAAAGAAAGCCAATGCTATATATGAAATTTTGTGTCTAATCTGTTTAAGATTGTTTGTTTTTATGGGTTGCAACTCACAATTATAATCATTCTCTCGAGAATGAGTGTTTATGAATGCTCGTTTCATAATATTACCTTTCGTTTTATTTATAATAAGTCTGTTTAACTTATTATTTTATTTAGTTAGTTGTAAAAATTAAAATTTTTAGAATACGAGTTATATAGAATATAGATGCAGATTTCTTTTTTAGAATATTACAATATTTTACTTAATTTTATACATCTCCTAAAAATCACCAAAACCGTATTTGAGTTTATTTGACAACTATAAGAGAAGGTTTTTCAAAAAAAGATGCGGATAAGTATTTTACTTATCCGCAACTAATTTATCCTTTATTAGAAATTGCTCTGCAAATGAGCAAAATTAGTCATGAGTTAAGTTTTGGCTAACCATTGGCACAATGCGCTTTGCCAACTATTTGTCTATTTGCGCTAAATAGAAATCTACTCCTTATAATTTTGCTTGTGAAACTTTTCCACCACCATTATCGCTAGTTGCGGTATTAGTATTTTCTTGAGAAGAATCCCATTTTTCACCTTCTGGAGCTTTTGGATTTGGTGGATTTGTTCCATAAAGGCTAATGATAAAACTACCAACTTCTTGAATTTGGTTAGGACTTAATTGTGATTTCCAGCTAATCATTCCTTTGGCAGTAACACCATCAGAAATAGTGCGGAATATGTTTTTAATTCCACCTCCGTTAATCCAATAATCATCAGTTAAGTTTGGTCCAACTATTCCTTCGCCACCAGCTCCATGACAAGCCACGCAGTTTTTGGTAAAGATATCTTTTCCTGAAACAAGTGAAATAGCGTCGGTTAAAACGGTTACGGTTTCTTCCGAAATTAAAGCACCACTTTTAGATAAAAGTTCTGCTTGCAATTGGGCAGCCTGAACTTCTTGTTGGTACTCGTTATATTGAACATTTCCATCACCAATTATGTGATAGTTTATCATGTAAAGAACACCAAAAACAATTGCCCCATAAAAAAGTGCAGTCCACCATGGTGGAATTTTATTATCAAGTTCTCTAATACCATCAAAATCGTGATCAAGCATAATATCTTCTTCTTCTTGAATTGAAACAGATTGTGTTAGAGAATGAATAAATTTGCTAAATGGTGTTATAATCTTTTCGCCTTTAACATCGTTACTTTCGGCATAGACAAGTACTAACCAAAAAACAAACGCAATTAAAAAAGCAGTAATGGCAATTACAATTTTCAACACAGAACCGTAGCTTTCATTAGCGCCGGTTGCAGCAAAATTTGTTGTGCTGAAAACAAGAAAAAACCATAAAATTGAGATAAAACTAAATTTCCTTTCATTTTTCATTTTTACTCTCTTCAATTATTTTAACTTTATTATCATTTTCTAAAGGAATGTTTGCATAGCTTTCCATGTATGATTTGTCTTTTTTTAATACCCAGATAATAACTCCAGCAAATATTAAAAAGAATAGAACCAAACTAATAACTGGAAAAATCCAAACATTATCAATTGAGGCTAAATTTTGTGAAAACATATTAACCTCACTTATTTTCAGCTGGTTTAACTTTAATATCGGTACCAAGTCGTTGCAAATATGCAATAAGTGCAACTATCTCTTTGTCCGATTCCACAACAATTCCACTATTCAACAAATCATCTGCAATTCCTTCAGCTTGAACTTGTAAATCAGCAACAGCTTTATTTTCATATCCGTCTGCATAAGGAACGCCCAGCATTTTCATAACATTTATTTTATTTAATGTTAATTCAGTATTCAACGTTTGTTCTAACAACCAAGGATAACTTGGCATAATTGAGCCTGGTGACATTTGTCGAGGATTTTGCATGTGCAAATAGTGCCACATATTTGAAAATTTACCTCCAACGCGGTGCAAATCAGGACCAGTTCTTTTTGAACCCCATAAATGCGGATGGTCGTAAACAAATTCACCAGCTTTTGAGTACTCACCATATCTTTCTGTTTCAGAGCGGAATGGTCTTACCATTTGAGAGTGACAAGAGTTACAAGATTCGCGAATATAAATATCCCTACCTTCCAATTCTAAAGGAGTATATGGTTTTACACTTTCAATTGTTGGAATATTTGACTTAATTAAAAATGTTGGTATAAATTCGACAATGCCTCCAATTAAAATTGCTACTGTAGCAAGCAATGCAAACTGAATTGGTCGTTTTTCTAACCAACGATGAGAATTAAATTTATCATTATTTTCTTTAATTAATGCGGGTGCTTCTGCGGCTTCGTTTGCAACAAAACTACCTTGCTGCGCGGTTTTAAATAAATTATAAACCATTACAATTGCACCAACTAAATATAAAGAGCCGCCAATAGAACGTATTACATACATTGGAACAATTTGTAAAACGGTTTCTAAAAAGTTTGGATATTGTAAAATTCCTAATGGAGTAAATTCTTTCCACATTAGTGATTGTGTTAAACCTGCCCAATACATAGGTACAACCCAAACAACTAAACCTAAAGTTGCAATCCAAAAATGCGCAGTTGCTAATTTTTTAGAAAAAAGATTTGTGTTCCATATTTTTGGAACTAGCCAATAAAGCATTCCAAAAGTTAATAATCCATTCCAGCCAAGAGTTCCAACATGAACGTGTGCAGGAATCCAATCGGTAAAATGAGCTAATGCATTAACGTTTTTAAGCGATAACATTGGTCCTTCAAAAGTTGCCATACCATAAGCTGTAACTGCAACTACATAAAACTTCAGAACTGGATTATCACGAACTCTATCCCAAGCACCACGAATTGTTAGTAATCCGTTAAGCATTCCACCCCACGAAGGAGCAATTAACATAAGAGAAAAAACGGTTCCAAGTGATTGAGCCCAATCTGGCAAAGAGGAGTATAATAAATGATGAGGACCTGCCCAGATATATATAAATATTAATGACCAGAAATGAAGAATGGATAAACGATACGAATAAATAGGTCGGTTAACAGCTTTTGGTAAATAATAATACATTAACCCGAGATAAGGCGTGGTTAAGAAAAACGCAACGGCATTATGACCATACCACCACTGAACCAAAGCATCTTGAACACCAGCATAAATTGGATAACTTTTAGTTAAAGAAACTGGTATTTCAATTGAATTAACAATATGCAAAACGGCTACGGTAATAAACGTTGCAATATAAAACCAAATAGCAACATACATGTGTTTTTCGCGGCGTTTTAATATTGTACCAATCATATTAATGCCAAAAGCAACCCAAATAACAGCAATCATAATATCAATTGGCCATTCAGCTTCGGCATATTCTTTTGAAGTTGTAATACCCAAAACATAGGTAACTGCAACAGTAACTATCATTAGCTGCCAACCCCAGAAATTAATTTTGCTTAGCAAGTCACTAAACATTCTTGATTTAGTTAAACGCTGTAATGAATAGTAAACACCAGCAAAAATACCATTTCCAACAAATGCAAAAATAACTACGTTTGTATGTAGAGGTCGTATTCTACCAAATGTTGTGTACTGCAAATCAAAGTTTAGCCAGGGAAGATAAATTTGGAAAGCTATTAATACTCCTACTGTCATACCAACAATTCCCCAAATAACTGTGGCAATTGTAAAAAGTTTAACAATTTGATTATCATAACTGAACTTTTCTACATTCATTAATGTACTCCTGTTATGTTATTTATGTGTTTTTATGTTTATCTTTTTCACTTTCCTTTTTATTATCATCAAACAACATTCTTACCGAAGGAGTGTATTTGTCATCATACTGTCCGCTTTTAACTGCCCAGATATAGGCACCTAAAAAAATTAAGGCAACAAATAACGAAAAGCCAATTAAAACTATTATTGCTGACATTACAAAAGTCCTCGCTTTTTAGCCATAAAATTAGTAGCAATAGTAGTAAAAACCACTATGCTAATTGAGCTAATTGGCATTAAAATAGCCGATATTACAGGTGAAAGTGTTCCTTGAACCGCAAAGCTAATTCCAATTATATTGTACATAAAAGAGATAATAAAACTGATTATAATAATTTTTTTACTCGTGATAGAGAATCTAATAAATTCTTTTATATTTTTAAAGGACTTTGCGTCTATTATTCCATCACAAGCAGGAGAAAAATTATTAATATCCTCAGAAATCGAAATTCCAACGTCACTTTTTACAAGAGCACCTGCATCATTTAAGCCATCACCAATCATTAGTACTTTTTCATTTTTGTTTTGAAGGTCATTAATAAAATTCAATTTATCATGCGGAGATTGATTAAAAAACAATGATTTTTCCTTTTCAAAGTAATTTAAGAGATTTTCCCTTTCACCTTCGTTATCTCCAGAAAGAACAAAAAGTTTATACTTTTTAGCTAATGAAGAAGCAATTTCTTTTAATCCATTTCTATAAACATTTGTAATTCGGAAATAACCAATTTCTTTCTCGTTAATAGAAACAAAAACATTTGTGGAAACATCTTTTTTGTCGTAATTATTTTTAGAAACAAAATTACGGGAGCCAAGTAAAACTTTTTTATTATCAATTGTAGCCGAAATTCCTTTTCCACTTTCTTCGGAGTAATTTTCAATATTTAGTTTCTTGGTGAAACTTAGTAATGATGCAATTTTTAAACTTAACGGATGTGAGGAATTTAGAACTAAAGCTTTAATCAAATTTTGTTCATCTTTGGATAATTTTTCACCAATAAATTCAATTTTTGAGCCAAGTGTTTCTGTAATTGTACCTGTTTTATCAAATACAATTGATGTGATTTCAGCTAATTTTTCAACTACACTTGTATTTTTTACATAAAACTTATTTCGTCCAAAAATTCGCTGCGAATTTCCTAAAGTAAATGGTGTTGATAGCGCCAAGGCACAAGGGCAAGCTATAATTAATACTGCCGTAAAAGCATTAAAAGCTAAGTTAATATCAGAATTTACCCAATAAATAAAAGCACTTATTGCAATTGCTAAAATGATAAATGTAAAATATTTGCTTACAAATGTAACAGTAGTTTCAATTTTACTTTCGTGTTTTTTGTTAAAAGCGCTGCTATTCCATAATTGTGTTAAATAGCTTTGAGAAACCTCTTTTACCGTTTCAACTTCAATTGCTTGTCCAATTTGTTTGCCGCCGGCAAAAATCATTTCGCCATTAATTACTTCAACGGGTTGCGATTCACCAGTTACAAAACTATAGTCGATATTTGCTTTTTCACTAATTAAAATTGCATCTGCTGGAATTAGCTCGTTATTTTTTACAACTATTCTTTGTCCAACTTCTAATTTATCAACTGGAATTGTGGTCTCTTTTCCATCCTTTTTTATTGTAACTGCAATTGGAAAATACGATTTATAGTTTCGTTCAAAATTCATTGCATCATACGTTTTATTTTGGAAAACCTTTCCAGTAAGAAGTAAAAATACAAGTGCTGTCATTGAATCTAAATAACCAACACCGCCACCGATAAACATTTCATAAAGCGAGCGGAAGAAAAGAACAAAAATTCCTAACGTAATTGGAACATCAATGTTTACTATTTTTTTCTTTAATCCTTTGAATGCCGAAATGTAATACTCACTTGCCGAATACAAAAAAACTGGTAGCGACAAGGCTAAACTTATCCAATTAAAAATATTTTGAAACTCGGATGTAACTAAATCAGTGTACGAGAGATATTCTGGAAAGCTTAATAACATAACATTTCCAAAACTAAAACCAGCAATTCCAATTTTATAATAAAGTCGTTTAAATTCGTTTTTTAATTTATCGTCCCTATTTGTATCCAAACTCAAATTTGGTAAGTAACCTAAAGAATCAAGTTGTTCAACAATTTTTTTTATAGTTGTTTCTTTTTCGCGAAATTTAATGGAAAGAGTTTTGTTTAAAAAATTTACTTCGGAATGTATAACACCAGGGTCAAATTTATATAAATTTTCTAAAATCCAAACGCAAGAACTACAATGCATTTGGGGAATATCGAAAGTTATGTTTGTAATATTTCCATCGGAAAATTCAATTAATTTTTGAATTAATTCTGGATCTTCTAAAAAATCAAAATTTCTAATTATTGAATCTCTTTTTGATATTCCTGGAGTTTCGTCAATTGCATAATAATTGCAAAGGTTGTTTGCTTCCAGCATTTCATAGACAGTTTTGCAGCCATTACAGCAAAAATATTTTTCATTTGTTTTTATCTGGTCATTTGGGCACTCAAGTCCACAATGATAACAGATTATTTTTTCGTTCACGTTAAATATAAATTAGTTAATGAGGTTTTTAATTTACTAAAATAAAGGTTGTCTCAAAAGTTGCTTTAATAGTCATTGCCAAAAGTTCTATTCCTAAATCAATCCGTTAAAGATTGCTTCACCCAACAAAAAGCGTTGGATTCGCAATGACCCTTGCTAGTTTTGAGGCATCCTCATAAATGATAAAATTAAATATTTAAGCGCGTTTACTTACATCAACAGCTTTTAAAATTTTTAAGTTGAGCACAATAAATCTATAAAATTGAATGAACTTATTATTCATCCTCTTTGCTTCTTTTTCCGAAATTTCCATAGTTAACTCCTTTTATTCAGGTATAATTTTCCAGCCAATTCTTGCTCTAAGCTTATGCATAAATGTTGTGTGAATCATTCTTTTCATCCAAGCGCCAGCCAATCCCATTTCCATGTGAGTGACAAAAAGATCGCGACCGTGTTCATTTGGATATTTTCTTTCATCCGGCACAACAGGATACATCATAATTGTTGCAGCAGAACCATCCCACAACGAATCGCCCATTGAAGCGATACATGCGGCAGCCATTTCTGACATACGTTCGTGATGAGTCATTCTTCCTTTTTTGATAAGGTCAATAATGTTTTTTGCAATAATTCTACCAATTATTCCAGAAACCATTCCAGTTCTTGGAGGTGCGGCGGCAATAACAGTTCCATTTGGCGTTTTATGAGGTTTCGAAATTGGTCCTGGAGGTGCAAAAGCAATTCCACCAGCAAAAATATTTGGATAATTTTTGTTTTGGTAAACAGCAGGCCAAGCATCGGGATTAGCGGCAAGTGCTGACCAATCCAATCCATAAATTCCATCAACTAAAATAAACCCAGCTGGATTTGCAATTTTGCTTGTAATATCTTCGCCATCATTGCCAATATATTTCATTGGTTGACCTAAAAATTGAGGAACCAACATTGCAAAATCATATTCTGTTTCGCCATTGTTTCCTTCAAAATCTTCCCAATATATTTTCTTTTCGTCAACTTTTTTTACGCCCTTTTGAATTTCAACCTTAAAATTATTCTGTTTGAAAATTGCAGTCATAAACTCATCGCTCGAAATTACTTTTCCATTATGTTTTGCATAGATGCCTCTAACACCAAAATCACCAAGAGCGCGTTCGTTAGAAAGATAAATCATTTCGGCATTATCTCTAACGCCTTTCTTAATTAAATCCTTATGGATATTGGTAATGTATTCGAAAGCAGCCCCTTGACAAGTTGCACCAGGATGACCGGTTCCAATCACAATTTTCTGTTTTTCGCCTTTTTTAAGCTTTTCGACAATTTCAAGGTATTTATCGCGCGAAGCAATTGCGTGGTCAAGCGTGCAAATAGAATAAGTGAAACCAGTTGGTCCAAGTCCTGGAGTTCCTTCAAAATTAAGTTTTGGTCCAGTAGCAATTACTAAATAATCATATTCCAATTTTACAATTTCATTTGTGGAATCTCTTTCTGCAATAACAAATTGATTATCAGCATGAATTTCGGTTGCTTTTCCGTGAATTAACTTTACATTTAATTTTGAATAAACTGGTTTGAGGGGAAAAATAGTTTTTCCTGGAGCCATGTGCCCAACTCCAACCCAAACCCATGATGGGATGTAAGAAAAATAATCTTGCCGATTAATTACAGTAATTTCATGATCTTTTCCCAGAGCATCGCCAAGGTAAAGTGCCGCTGTATGTCCTGCAAATCCAGCACCAATTATTACAATTTTTGCCATACTATTACCTCACTTTAATTTTGGAATAACTATATTATTTATTTGAACCTCAATTCGTATTAACAAGACAAAACATATTATTTATTTTATTATGATCACTTGATTAAAATATGGAATATATTTACTAAATAAAAGTGCTGTTACAGATAAATTTTAAAAAGAAAACAACTTTAGAAATGGTGGTTTCTTTAGAATAAAAAAGAAAGGAAAAATGCTGATAGCAAGAAATTGGATGGTGAAAAATTAAAATCCCTCTCTTTTTCGAGAGGGATTTAAGAAAGGGTGAATTGTTTTTCACCAACTTATTTTGTTAGTAGCATCTTTTTTACATCACTAAAATTATCTGTTTGTAATTTATATATGTAAACGCCACTTGGTAAATTGCTTGCATCAAATTTAACTGTGTATTGACCTACAGATTGATGCTGGTTTACCAACTCTGCTACTTTTTGTCCTAGTGAATTATAAACAACCAAATTTACAAAGCTATTTTCTGGAAGTTGATAACTAATTTGTGTAGTTGGGTTAAATGGATTTGGGTAATTAGAATTAAGAGCATATTCATTTATTGCTGGTAATTCTGTTAAAGTACTATCAGTATTAGCTATTTTTTGTGCTTCCGTAGAAATGCCATATACTTGTATTGCCTCATTATTAGAGTAGGTCTGGTCTGGGGAATAATAAGCAAGCACATCATAATCTACTCTTGAACCAGTAGCGCTAGAAGCTATGAGAAAATCAGAATCTGTATATGAAGTTGTGCTGCCACTAACGGTGGCAATAATACCCCATGTTGTAGTTCCGTTAATATTTGCACCACGTCTAATTCTATATGAAGTTACATTTGAGCTTTCATGTTGATACCAATATAGAGTTATAGGTTGATTTGGAAAGCGTGGATTATATGTGTTGGTATGTAAGTTTCTATTATTATCATAATAG
>Ga0180007_10001479_pt1 | contig 31901 bp, 31 predicted proteins | sample MM_PC_MetaG_FD_121122 | JGI IMG/M metagenome (GOLD analysis project Ga0180007, IMG submission 121122) | Groundwater microbial communities from the Aspo Hard Rock Laboratory (HRL) deep subsurface site, Sweden - MM_PC_MetaG | ecosystem: Environmental > Aquatic > Deep subsurface > Groundwater... | reverse complement strand
GACGTTCTCCTGGCTTGAGGTTTCGGTGAAGTTTCGCAACTCCAGCCGTACCCCAACCAAGGGCGGCATGACCACGTTCACTTTTGTGGCCAACTGTCAGGTGATAACCATCTCACTACACACTGCTCAGGGTGACATTTTTTCAGGCATTACCGTTGCCTTGGCTCTGGTCCCCGAGGCGGTTGCTTTTTCTTTTGTGGCTGGAGTTTCCCCCGTTGTGGGTTTGTATGGGGCCTTCATGATGTGTTTGATCACCGCGGTCCTGGGCGGAAGGCCTGGCATGATCTCTGGGGCGACGGGGGCGATGGCTGTGGTGATGGTCAACCTCGTCCTTGAGGGGAATGCCTTGGGTGCTGCGGGATCGCACGCCGGTCTGCAGTACCTGTTTTTCACATTGCTCCTGGTGGGCGTGCTCCAGGGGCTGGCCGGGGTCTTCCGCCTGGGCAAGTTCATCCGCATGGTGCCGCGGTCCGTGATGATGGGTTTCGTCAACGGATTGGCCATCGTGATTTTTCTGTCGCAACTGAAAATGTTCCAATCAAAAGGCCATTGGATTCAAGGTGAATCGCTGTGGGTCATGCTCGCTCTTGTAGCCTTGACCATGGGCGTCCTTCTTGTGGTTCCCCTGATCCATAAGAAAGCTCCCGGGGCCTTGGTCGCGATCATTGCGGTTTCTTTGCTGGTGATCATTACAGGAATCGATACGCAAACCGTGCTGTCCTTCATCAAGTCCAATGGAGGCACAGGGATTCAGGCCGGTCTGCCTTCCTTTGCCTTTCCTCGTGTTCCGCTCACCTGGGGAACGCTGGTCTTTGTCGTCCCCTATGCCCTGATCCTGGCGGCCATCGGGCTCATTGAGTCTTTGATGACGTTGACCCTTATCGACGAGCTGACCGATACCCATGGGCATGGAAATCGGGAATGCGTCGCCCAGGGATTTGCCAACTTCGTGAACGGACTGTTTGGCGGCATGGGCGGCTGTGCCATGATCGGGCAAAGCATCATCAATATTACATCGGGTGGCCGGGGGCGACTTTCCGGGATCGTGGCGGCAACCGCCCTGCTGTTCTTCATCTTGTTCACCTCTGCATATATCGAGATGGTCCCCATTGCCGCGCTGGTCGGCGTGATGTTCATCGTCGTGATAAAGACATTTGCTTGGAGCACATTCAATATCATCAACAAGGTTCCCAAATGGGATGTTGTTGTCATCGCTCTGGTTACTTTCCTTACCGTGAAGTATGACCTTGCCATTGCCGTTATCTGTGGTGTTGTGATATCAGCCTTGATTTTTTCCTGGGAGAATGCCCTGCGAATTCGCGCTCGCAAGACGGTGGATGAGCATGGCATAAAGCATTATAAAATATATGGCCCCTTGTTCTTTGGTTCGACCACACTTTTTATGAGCAAATTTGACGTGATTAATGATCCTCAAGAGGTGATCATAGACTTTGAAGAATCTCGCATCATGGATCAATCGGCCATTGAGATCATCAACAAGGTGGCAGAGCTCTATCAGCGGTCTGGTAAAACAATCCATCTGTGGCATCTGAGCAAGGACTGCGTGCGCTTGATTAAGAAAGCTGAAAAGATATGCGTTGTGAATGTTCTCGAAGACCCGGACTATTTCGTGGGCATCGATAACTACAACAAGTTTCAGGAAAGCGTGTAGCTATTATGTACAGTGTGTGCAGAGATAGTCTTCACCTGACACGGTCGCCCTCGGCGGGCTGATTTCTGGGCGGCCTCTTAGGTCGCCTTTTTCTTGGTCTTCTCCGGCTTAGGCAGGCGCGCTTGACTTGTGAATCAGGCCGCTGTGTGGCCTGGTTGCTGGTGCCCCCCCCTCGGATTGTTTCGGGGACTCAGGCTGTCGTCTGGGTTCCACTTTCGTTTGCACCGGCTTGAGCGGTTTGGTTGATCGTCTTGGGGCTGTGCCAAGGGTGTGTTGGCCTTGGCGATGCGTCAGGGGCACACCAGACAACTTGGGCGATGTCCTAGCTGTGGATGTCGGTCCGGCAACGGCAGGCACAACTGCGCATCGGGGCGGGCTCGTGATCGACCTGGGCCTGCCACCTGTGTTTTGGGCGTCAGAAGCGGGGGCATCCTTGAAACTGGGCAGAGAGGATTATTTTATCCGAGATATATGTATCAAAAAATTGTCTGTTAACATGGATGGATAGCTTTTGCAGGGGGCGATGCCCCCTGCCAGGCGGTCAAAAAGTGCTTGCCTGACACCACGGGGCATCCTATTAATTAAGTGTGGAATTCTTATGTTTAAATAATCTGAGTCAGTCTGGAGGCTCGTCTTGAAGCTCAAATTTAATACAAAACTAGTTGCGTCTTTTACCACGATCCTGGTCGTTACGATTTTGGCGATGGGACTTGTGGCAAACTATCTGCTCAATTCCAGTGCCCATACTCTGGGCACCAACCTCTCCGCAGGGCTGGTTGAGAGCGCCATCCGTGCGTTGGACATCAAGATCAATGCGCAGCGAGAGATTGTTCGCCTGGGCATGAGTCGGTTGGAGATGGAGAGCGCGGCCGGGGTTGACCCCGACGCCCTGGTCAAGGCGATGCTGGATGAACATGGTCTCTATGCCACCATCTTTGAGAAACAGGGGCAGGACTTCGTGCGGATCGCGACCACGATCCCCACCAAGGATGGAACGAGCGCCCTTGGGACCAAGTTGGGGAAGGGTTCCGATGCCTACGCCGCGGTGTCCTCGGGAAAGATATGGCAGGGCGTCCTGGATCTCATGGGCTTCAAGAGCATGGTCGAGTACAAACCCATCGGTTCGGAGACCGTGCTGTACGTGGGCCTGCCGATCATTGACAGCGAGTTTGTAACGTATCTGAAGGGACTCAACGTCAACAAGCTTGGCTACGTCTACCTGTTCAGTGCGGATGCAACGTTCGCCTGGCATCCCAACGAGAAGCTCTCCGGCAAATCTTTTGCGGAGGCCCCCTATGCCAAGGCCTTGCTCGGCGCCGAAAACGAACTCGTCGATTACATGCTGGATGGTGTGCAGAAGTACGCCTACGTTGGCATCGACCAGGGAACCGGACTGCGTGTGGGGTTCGGTTTGACGGGCAACGAGATCAAGTTCGGCCTGGATAAGGACATTGCGACATCGGGCCTTGTCGGCAGCCTCGTGGCCCTGGTGGTCTCGGCCATTATTGCCATCCTGGTCATCATGAACATCCAGAAGGTGCTCAAGTCCGTGGAGGGCATGGCCCGCAACGTGGCTGATGGCAACTACGATGAGCGTGTGGATTATGACATCAAGGACAACATCCGGGCCATGCTCGACGCCTTGGAGGCCATGGCTGAGCAGATCAAGCATCAGATCGATGACGTGCAGACGCAGTCGAACGAGGCCATGAAGGCCAAGGCCGAAGCCGAGGCCGCACTGGTGAGCGTCCGGGAAGCGCAGGATGAGATCGAGACCAAGAACAGAAAGATTGTGGGGGCCGCGAACGAAGCCCGGACCGTGTCGGAGAACATGTCTTCCACGGCCACCGAGCTTTCGGCCCAGGTGGAACAGGTGAGCCAGGGAGCGGAGCACCAGAAGACCCGTGTGACCGAAGTCGCGACAGCCATCGAGGAGATGTCCGCCACGGTCATTGAGGTGGCGCGCAACGCCGCTGAGACGTCGTCCCAAGCCGAGGAAAGCAAGAGAATGGCGCACAGCGGCATCGAGATCATGGGGCAGACCATTGAGGCCATAGGGAGCATTAAGGAGATCGACGAAGTCAGCAACGCGGCCATGCATGAATTGTCAATGAAGGCCGAGGCCGTTGGCGGCATCATTGGGGTCATCGAGGACATCGCCGATCAGACAAACCTGTTGGCCCTGAATGCTGCCATCGAGGCCGCTCGGGCTGGAGACGCGGGGCGCGGGTTTGCCGTGGTTGCCGACGAGGTACGCAAACTGGCGGAGAAGACCATGTCTGCGACCAAGGAGGTCGGCAGTTCGATCCACGAGATTCAGAGTGCGGTGAAGAAAAACGTCGATGAACGCGCCCGGGCCCAGGTGGCCTTGGAGCAGACCGTGAGTTCCGCGCAAAAGGTGGGCGCCATTCTCGATGAGATCGTCGCCTCGGTGATCGGTTCCGCGGATATGGCCAACGGCATCGCCACGGCTACGGAGGAACAGTCCGCCGCCACGGAGCAGATATCCAAGAGCGTGGAGGAAGTGGACCGCATCAGCAGCGAGACCACGGACGCCATGCGCGAGTCCTCCAAGGCCGTGCACGAACTCGCCAGGCTTGCCGAGGACCTCAATGTGATCATCCAGTCATTGACCGAAGACTAGGCCGTCAGCCGGACAACGGACACCGCCGGGGCTGCGAGCAGCAGCCCCGGTTTTTTGTGGCTTCTGACGTGGGGAAGATCGTTTGGTTTGTTGCGATTCCGCAAGGCCTCCATGGGAGGGCAAGTGATTGACCGAACAGGGCACACAATGATTGGCTGGGCGAACCGCGTTCGTCGGCGAAAGGACGATAGTTTGGGCCGCCCCTGTCGCAGGTGGATCGGCTTCGCCAGCCAGTAGCTCCTCGGAAGAATTGTGTTATGTGATACTGGCGATGACGATGGTGAAATTGTAGCGGTGCGGAGTGGGCATTCAGCGATCACCAGGGCTGACCTCTGAGTCGAGTCGGTGGGCAGGATTCAATAATGTAAGGAGAAGGTTTGATGGCAAAGATTGTGATGCTCAAACATCCTGATACGGGGATCGTGAAGAAGGGCTTTTTCGGCTTCAGTTGGACGACGTTTTTCTTCGCTGGTTTTCCGGCCCTTTTCAGGGGGGACATCGTGATGGGGGTGCTGGTGACGGTCCTCTCCTTGCTGACGTGGGGTCTGGCCGGGAATATTTGGGCCTTCTTCTACAACAAGCACTACACGACCAAGCTTCTTGCCCAGGGCTACGAGTTCGCGGATTCCGAAGAGGTTATCTTGTCGGCCAAGGTTGCGTTGGGCATTGACCGCCCATCGGGCAGTTGAGGAGGCCTTGCCTCGAACGGCACCGTATCCCGTTGCCAGTCTTTGCTTGTTTCCCGGAACAGCCTTCTCGGGGACCAGCAGGGGTAGGTTAGTCGCCTCTCAAGAAGGACCGGAGTCGGTCCTCTTGGTTCATGCGGGGGGGGGCATGCGTTCGGGTCGGCTGGGATTTTACGGTGCGGTCATGAACGGCTGGATCACAAAGTACAGGCCCAACCCGCCCACCAGCAGCCCCGCCCCCTTGCGGAACCAGCGGCTGGCGCTCTGCATGGAGCTGTTGCCCAGCAGACGGCGCACCGTGGCCGTGGAGCTGCCGGCGATGGCGATGGGGATGCAGTGCCCGATACCGAACAGCAGGATGTACAGCGCGCCCAAGGCGATGTCGCCCTGGACGGTGATGATCGCCAGAATGGGCGCGATGAATCCGAAGGTGCAGGAACCCGAAAGCAGGCCGTAGGCCAGCCCGAGCAGGAACGCCCCGCCCCCGCCCCGGACCTTGAGCCGGGACATCAGCCCGCCGGAAAGGGAACACTTGGCCAGTCCCAGCATGTCCAGGGCCACCCAGACCAGCACGGCCCCCACCACGATGGTCCAGTAGGGGCCGACCTCGCCCAGCATCCTGCCCAGCAGAGAGCAGACCAGGCCCACGGCGGCGATGGTCACGAATAGTCCGCTGGAGAACAGCACGGCATACAGCGCCGCGCGACGGCCTTCCACCAAGCGCTCCTGCCCGCCCACATAGGCTACGAGCAGGGGGATGGACGCCAGATGGCAGGGGCTGAACAGGATGCTGACCATGCCCCACAGCAGGCAGCCCAGGGCTGCCTGGGCCGTGCCGCTGGCGATCCAGCCGTGGATGGTGATGAATAGCTCGTCCATGGGCGGTTACCGTACTCCCATTTGAGTCAGCTTGGCCTGGATGGCCTCTTCGTCCAGGAAGCCTTCGTGGCGGTACTGTTCCTTCCCCGAGGCATCGTAGAAGATTTGGGTGGGGATCAGTCCGATGCCGAAGGGCTTGCCCGCCCCGGGGTTTTCCCAGACGTCGATGAAGCGGATGGCCGCACGCCCGCGGTACTCAACTTCCAGTCGTTCCAGGATCGGAGCCATCATCTTGCACGGGATGCATTTCTTGGCCCCGATATCGACCATGGTCACCATCCCCGGAACCGGCACATCGCCTGGTCCGACCTCAAGCCCACCGGCCAGGCTGACTGTGGCGCCCAGGGCCAGCAGCAACGCTAGGGCGCATCCGATAAATCCCTTCTTGCAGTGCATCATTTTTCCTATCCCAGCAGGCGCGCTGCTTCGGCGGCCACGCGGTTGATGATTTGTTGCTCCGCTGCGGTTTCGCCCTTCTTCAGCCCCAGGTCCGTCAGGCCGAGGTGGGCAAACTCCTTGAATCCCGCCTCTTCCAGACTCTTGCGGGCACAGTTCAGGGAGCAACCATCGATGACCAGGATCTTTGCGGCGGCCTCGGTGGTCTTTATGATGCCGGAGACCCTGCCGCCGATGCCCGCCAGGCAGAACATCTTGCCTTTGCCTTCCCGGGTCAGTTGGCGCGCGGCCCGGTCGGCCACTTCACCTACATCAGCCGCCCCGGAACAGGAAAAGATCAGGGTCGGGGCCGCGCTGCATTCACAACTGCATTGTGTGCTCATCTGAGTCCTCCTGGGGATTATTTCAGGAACGCAACGATGTCCGCAGGGGACAGGACCTTGCCCACGGATTTGACCTCGCCGTCCACGACCAGGGCCGGGGTCAGCATGATCCCGTATTCGGACATCCTGAGCATGTCCGTGATCTTCTCGACGTTGCACTCGACGCCGGACTCGGCGACGGCCTGCTCCACATTCTTCTTCAACTGTTCGCACTTGTGGCAACCGGGGCCCAATACCTTGATTTCCTTCATCAGAGTCTCCTTAGGGGAAGATGGTTCCATAGATCATGCCACTGACCGTGGCCATAATGACGACAAGGGACACGAAGACAACGGTCTTCTGGGTGCCGATCACGCTGCGGATGACCAGCATGTTGGGCAGGCTGAGGGCCGGGCCTGCCAGGAGCAGCGCCAGGGCGGGGCCGTTGCCCATGCCGTTGCCGATCAGTCCTTGCAGGATGGGCACCTCGGTCAGGGTGGCGAAGTACATGAATGCCCCGGCAAAAGAGGCGAAGAAGTTGGAGGCGAGGCTGTTTCCGCCCACGGCCCAGGCCACCCATTGCGAGGGGATCAGTCCCTCTCCGCCGGGCCGACCCAGGAGCAGCCCGGCGATGAGCACGCCGAACAGCAGCAGGGGTAGGATCTGCTTGGCAAAGCCCCAGCTGGACCCGAACCATTCGCCCAGTTCGTCCTTGCGCGAGCTGGTGAACAGCGTCAGGCCAAGAACACCGACCACAAAGGCCACGGAGGGTTCCTCGGGCAGCAGCAGGCCAAGGGCCGCCACCGGGACCGCCACTGCAACGACCTTCCAGAACTCCAGCCCGAACCAGGCCCAAAGGGACAGGGCGAACCCTGCGCCGAACAGCGCCGTGATCAGCCATTTGGCCGAGTAGATGGCGTACCACAGGCCCTGGGCCTGATCGGGTCTGCCCCAGTTGGCAAATACCAGGATGCCCACCATGGTGGCGAAGTACGCGGCGTTCTGCCACAGGGGGCGGCTGACTTGGGCCTCGGGCATGGTGGCCATGAGCAGGGCTTTTTTCTTTTCCTCATTGCGGTAGATGAGGTGCATGGCCAGCCCGATGACCACGCTGAACACGATGGCCCCCACGGCCCGGGCGATGCCCAGTTCCGGCCCCAGCACGCGGGCGGTGAGCACGATGGCCAGCACGTTGATGGCCGGACCCGAGTACAGAAACGCCGTGGCCGGGCCCAGGCCCGCCCCCATGCGGTAGATGCCCGCAAACAGGGGCAGGATGGTGCATGAACACACGGCGAGGATGGTCCCCGAGCAGGAGGCCACGGCATAGGCCAGCCCTTTGTGGGCCTTGGGGCCCAAGTATTTCATGACCGAGGCCTGACTGACGAAGACCCCGATGGCCCCGGCGATGAAGAAGGCGGGGACCAGACACAGCAGGACGTGTTCCCGGGCATACCACCGGACGAGGTGGAAGGACTCCAGCAGGGCGTTGTCAAAGCGCTGCCAGCCCACGGGCAGGTAGTAGCAGGCCAGAAAGACACCCGCGATGATGGCCAGGGGTTTCCATTCGTTTTTCCAGAACATGAGGTTTCCTTTATTTGGTGAAAGCGCCAAGTGTTGGCTTAAATTTTTTACGGGTGCAGCACCGACTCCAGGCAGCCGAAGAAATTGAGCACGCAACGCACCCGCAGGCTGTAGAAGACCTGTTTGCCGCGTCGTTCATCGGCAACGATGCCCGCGTTCTTCAGGACAAGCAGGTGCTTGGAGACAGTGGAGATGTCCAGGCCCACCATCTCGGTCAGGTCGCAGACGCATTGCTCCCCACGGGACAGTGCATCCACCATGAACAGGCGCACGGGGTGCCCCAGGGCCTTCATGATCTGGGCGCGTTCGGTGAATCGAGAGGCTTGGTATGTCTGCATTCAATTTCTCATTTGGTCAAAAGTGCAAATGAAAACTATGCCTGATTCCAGGGAGTGTCAACCGGTCCAGTCGAATAAAGAAAAGGCCCCGGTCGGATGACCGGGGCCTGTGTATCTTAGCCGTCGGAGGGAAGCTCCGGGCGGCTTTGTCTTGTTGTGGCTAAGTCAGCAGATCCCAGGCGATCTGGCAGTTCAGGGCCACGCCCGTGGCCAGGATGTCCTCGGGGAAGACGATCTTGGGGTTGTGCAGAGGGAAGCCGTCTTCCATCTGCGCGCCCAGGAAGACGAAGGCCCCCTTGGCTTGCTCCAGAAACAGGGACATGTCCTCCCCGCCCATGGTGGGTTCGGGCTCGATGATCCTGTCCGCGCCCAGCAGCGTCAGGGCAGCCTTGCGTACGATGTCCGTGGCCTGCGGATCATTGCTGACCGGGGGCACTCCCTGATGGAACTCCAGCTTGAAGTCCGCGCCCATGGAGGCGCAGACCCCGGCGATGACCGAGCGCAGGCGTTTATCCCAGGTGCGCCATACCTCCTTGTCGAAGGTGCGCGTGGTGCCGTGCAGTTCTGCCCGGTCCGGGATGATGTTCATGGCCGTGCCCGCGTGGAACTCGCCAATAGTGACCACCGTGGGTTGCATCGGGTTCATCTGGCGGCTGGTGATGCGTTGCAGGGCCGAGACCACCTGGGTGCCGACCTCAAGGGCGTCCACACACAGGTGGGGCATTGCCCCGTGCCCGCCCTTGCCGATGATCTCCAGGTCGAACCAGCTCATGGCGGCCATCAGGTCGCCGCTTTTGATGCCCACCTGGCCCTTGGGCACGGCGGGCCAGACGTGCATGCCGAAGCAGTAATCCACCTTGGGCGAGTCCATGATGCCCTCGGCGATCATCGGCCTTGCGCCGCTGACGGCTTCCTCGGCAGGCTGGAACACAAAGCGCACAACACCGCTGAGTTTGTCCTTGGCCTCCGAGAGGACCTTGGCCGTGCCCAGGAGCATGGCCGTGTGACAGTCATGCCCGCAGCAGTGGGCCGCACCCTGGTGAGTGGAGGCAAAGGGCAGCCCCGATTCCTCCTGAATGGGCAGGGCATCCATGTCGGCGCGGAACATCACCACGGGACCGGGCCTGCCCGTGTCCAGCGTGGCGACCACGCCGTGTTTGCCGACCCCTGTCTGCGGCGTAAAGCCGAGCTCCCCGAGGGTCTTGGCCACCAAGGCCGCAGTCTTCTCCTCTTCCTGGGCCAGTTCCGGGATCTTGTGCAGTTCCCGGCGGAGTTGGATGGTCCAGCCCCTGGCCGCCTCAAGGTTTTTTTTCAGCCGTTGTTGCACCGTGCTTCTCCTAGAGTTCCGTGAACTTGAGAACGTGTTCCTTGTCCTGCGGCTTGGTCATGTAGGAAACCACGATCAGGCAGGCGACGTTCAGGGCAAGGCCCTGCAAGCCGGGGTTGATGTCCCAGAGTTTGGGCATAACGCCGAAGACGATGGCGTAATTGTAACACACTCCGCTGATAAGTCCGACCAGTGCGCCCATGGTGGTTGCCCGCGGCCAGAAGAAGGTCGCAAAGGCAAGGGGCAGGAGCTGCACGATGGAGCCGTAGGCGCCCAGCAGCAGGGAAACCAGGGTCTGCCCGCCAAAGATGGTCACCAGGTACGAGACCAGTCCGAAGCCCACCACGAAGATGCGGATCCATCTGGTGGCTTCCTTGTCGCTGGAAGGACGCCCCACGATGACCGCGACGAAGTCCTGGGCGAAGATGGAGCCGGCGGCGTGGGTGATGGTGTCCTGCGTGGACATGGCAGCGGCCAGGGCAGCAGCCAGCACCAGGCCGATGGCCAGGGGATGGAAGTTCATGTTGGAGAACATCCAGGGCAGGATGCGGTCGGGCGCACCCAGCACCTCGGGGGTCACCTGCAAGATGCCCGCAAAGCCGATGAGCAGCACGGGGACCAGCATCACGGCGAAGGTGGGGTAGAGCACGATGGTCTGGCGCAGGGTGCGCTTGCTGTCCGCGCTGTAGGCCTTCATGAACAGGTGGGGCCACATGGTGAAGCCGAGCACGGAGACCAGCACGGCGGATGAATAGGCCGCGAAGCTCATCTTGGTGCCGGGGCCGATGAGCAGATGCGTGGGCTTGGCCGCGATGATCTGGGTGAACATTTCGGTGGGGCCGCCATACAGACTGTAACAGAAGTACAGTCCAAGGACCCAGGCCGTGATGATCATGAACGCGCCCTGAAAGACGTTGGTCCAGGCCACGCCGCGGACACCGCCGAAGAAGACGTAGATCAGCACGACTACATAGGCAATGAGCGCTCCGGCCCAAAAGGGAATGGCCCCCTTTGAGGCGACCTCAAAGACATAGGCGCTACCCTTCATCTGCAGGGAGACATACTGGATGAAGGCCAGGGTCGAGACCAGGGCGATGACGATGGACAGGGCACGGGACTGGAAGCGGTCACTGAACAGCTGTGCCTGTGTCACGTAGCCGAATTTTTTGCCGGCCGCCTGGGCTTTTGGGCCCCAGACCAGCCAGGGTACCAGACCCAGTGCGCAGTAGCCGAGGATGTAGTACGACGGTGCGCCCTTGGAATAGGCCTAGCCGGGACCGCCAAGATAGGCAAACGCGCTGAAAATGGCCCCACCCATGAGGAAATACATGCAGATGAAGCCCAGGCTTCGGCTGGCGGTGATGTATTCCTCGGCTGAATCGTTGCGTCCGCGACCGGCCACGGCACCGATGAACAGGACGAAGACGAGATAGACCGCGATGACTCCGAGGATGATGATGGTGTCGCCCATGGTTAGTCGTCCTCCTTTTCATTGCTGAAGAGAACCTTGTCCATGACGAGCAGCCCCACCAGTTCGACACCGATGAGGAAGGTCACCATGAACATGCCAAAGGGCAGCCCCATGATGATCGGCTCGGCGGCATTGGCGAACAGCCAGTAGAAGGCCTGCAGGAAGATCACTGAGATGAAGAAGATGGCAAATGCCGTGATTGCTCTCCGCCGCGCAGGGGGCACTTTGGATGAGAAAAAACGCAGCCCGTAGTTGTCCTGAAGCATGGCTCCTCCTTTGTGAATGAAACAGATGAATATGATGGCACAGCTGCGGCACGGATGCCGTTAAGCGTATGGGAAGGCGTTGGTTCTGCCGGGAGAAGAAGTGAAGGCATTGAGCGCGAAAGCGGAAAAGGTTTTTGGCAGGAGGAATACCTGTCGCGTCGGACGCGCGGTGGGGTGGTGTTGTCGTTGGCGACTGCCTCTGCAGGGAGGGGGGCACATCCCGGTGTGGCGCCTATGAAAACCCCGTGTTCCTGTGGTCCGATCATGGCTTTGCCTGTTCTGTTATTCGGTGCTGGCGCGATGCAAAGAGGCGTGAGCTTGATGCTCCGGTTTGCTTTAGCAGATATTCAATGTGAAATCAGGATGCTGAATAATTGCTCCCCATATGCTGCCCGTGATCGGCTCGGTCGTGGGGCAGAGGCATACTGGACTGATTTGGGACTCTGAGTAGTGTCCTTAATTGCCATATTTAGTCCGTATTTATAAGCGGTTATGCTTATCAAGTCTGGTCGGTTACGCTTGAGATATATCTATGTCAAGGGGCTGGGCGTGCTTTGCCCCTTCCGGATGCAGGAGCCTCGGGCTTTTGCCCTGGTGAAATGAGCCGCCGGGCGCTTGCGCGCTGTTGTTTTCGAACGTTTTGGCGGTACGCAGAGTCGGGAGGTGGAAAGCGCAGGGGATTGTCGCCAAAACGTCACTTGACGTATCTGCTTATCCGGATACGTTGTTTCCATGGAAACATTGTCGCTTATCTTCAAGGCTTTTTCGGATGAGACCAGGTTGCGGATCGTCAATCTGCTCGGCTCGGGTGAGTTGTGCGTCTGCGACCTGATGAATGTGTTGGGTCTTCCGCAGTCGAACATTTCAAGGCATCTGGCCTATCTGCGTACTGCGGGCTGGGTCCGTGGTCAGCGCTGTGGCAAATGGATGCATTATCGCCTGAACCGCGAATTGACCCCGTTTCAGGCCAAGCTTCTCGAAGGCCTGATGCTGACTTTGAAATCTCACCCTCAGGCTATGAACGACCTTGAGACGCTCCGGGCCTATCTGCTGACCAAGGACGGACGGGAGTGCACAACCACGGACTCGAATCGAACGGAGTGAACCCATGACCGATTCCACGTTGAAACAGCTCTCGTTTCTGGATCGTTTTCTGACCCTGTGGATCTTTCTGGCCATGTTGGTCGGGGTGCTGAGCGGCTATCTGTTTCCCGGCGTCAAGGACGTCATCAACGCCTTCCAGGTGGGCACCACCAACGTGCCCATTGCCGTGGGCCTGATCCTGATGATGTATCCGCCCCTGGCCAAGGTGAAGTACGAGCAGCTGGGCCAGGTCTTCCGCAACACCAGGGTCCTGGCCCTGTCGCTGATCCAGAACTGGATCATCGGGCCGGTGTTGATGTTCGGCCTGGCCATCGCCTTTCTCTCGGGCCACCATGAATACATGGTTGGCTTGATCCTCATCGGTCTGGCGCGCTGCATCGCCATGGTCATCGTCTGGAACGACCTGGCCCAGGGCGACACCGAGTACTGCGCGGGTCTGGTGGCCTTCAACTCCATCTTTCAGGTGCTGTTCTTCTCGGTCTACGCCTGGTTCTTCATCACGGTGCTGCCCGCGGCCTTCGGGCTGGAGGGGGCCGTGGTGGACATCTCCATGGGCCAGATCGCCGAGAGCGTGTTCATCTATCTGGGCATCCCCTTCCTGGCGGGCATGGTCTCGCGACTGGTGGGTCTGAAGCTCAAGGGCAGGCTGTGGTACGAAGAAAAGTTCATCCCGGCCATCAGCCCCCTGACCCTGGTTTTTCTGCTGTTCACCATCCTGGTGATGTTCTCCCTGAAGGGTGAGTTCATCGTGCAGCTGCCCCTGGATGTGGTGCGCATCGCCATCCCGCTGTGCATCTATTTCCTGGTGATGTTCCTGGTCTCGTTCTGGCTGTCCGTAAAGGCGCGGGCCACCTACGAGCAGGCCACGACCCTGTCGTTCACCGCCGCCTCCAACAACTTCGAACTGGCCATTGCCGTGGCCATCGCCGTGTTCGGCATCGACTCCGGCGTGGCCTTTGCGGCGGTCATCGGTCCCCTTGTGGAGGTCCCGGTGCTCATCGCCCTGGTCAACGTGGCCCTGTATTTCAGGGGCAGGTACTTCCCCCATGTGCTTAATACACCCGACGGGGTGTGTCATGTGAGCTGCAAGCCGAGCTGAGGGCGGCCCTGACTGCTCGTCGGAACGTTGCGCACGGTTGTCGGGGTCGCGTCGAGCTCTGCCCCCACAATGCCCCTGCAGTGAAAAGGGACCATCATGAAAATACTGTTTCTGTGTACAGGCAACTCCTGCCGCAGCCAGATGGCCGAAGGCTGGGCCAGACATCTGAAGGCTGACTCCTTTGAGGCCTATTCCGCGGGGGTGGTCCGGCACGGCCTGAACCCCCTGGCCGTGAAGGCCATGGCCGAGGCCGGGGTGGACATCTCGGGGCAGCGGTCCAAGACCGTGGACGAACTGCCCGTGGCCGGGTTCGATGTGGTGATCACCCTGTGCGGCCATGCCAACGAGAACTGCCCGTTCTTTCCGGGCAGGACACATCGCGTACATGTGGGGTTTGATGACCCTCCGGCCCTGGCCCAGGGCGCGGCCAGCGAGGAAGAGGCGCTCATCCACTACCGCCGGGTGCGCGACGAGATCCGGGACTACGTGCTGGGGCTGCCCCAGTCCCTGGAGGTCGAAGGCTGAGTATGGAGAAGACCCGGGGTGAATAGCGTGTAGAGCAAGTGCCTTTTGCTTGGTTGCATTTACAATCTCGTAGATGAAAGGCTCCGGACTTTGGTTCGGGGCCTTTTTCGTTGTGGTGCAGGTGTGAGAGGCGAAAAGTTTTTAAGTGAGATTGCCAACAAACGTGGATGCCTATAGGCTGAGCTAAAAACTTCATTGCTGAACACTGAAACTTCTCTCATTTGGCCTGCGTCAGTAAGGTAAACGGGGGAGCCCCTGCGCCCAGGGCAGGGGCCTCATGCCCACCGAGCATATCCACAGATACTGCCCGGGGATGATGGCGGATGCAGAAACATGCCAGAAGCATTTGAAGGTCAAAGGAGTTTGTTCAACGGGGGGCGTCCGATGAAAATCACAGAAACCAAGCTCTATCAAAGGATCACAGGTGACAGACGGGTCCTGTCCGAGGTGCTGCGGGCAAAGGACGAAATGGAGCGAGTGGCTGTTGTGGTCAACCTCGGCCAGCGCTTCGGTTTGCCCGTGGAGCAGGAATCGGTGCGCGAATTTTTGGCGCATGGTCACGGCCGTGAACTTTCTGACCAGGAGCTGGACCTTGTGGTGGGGGGCAAGATCTGGGGTGACGTGGGCGATGACTATCTCCTCGGTACGAGCGGCGATGATAATATCGTTGGGTTTGGCGGCAACGACACCCTGCTTGGCCAAGGGGGCAATGACAGCCTTGATGGCTCCGACGGCGACGACTCTGTGGACGGCGGAGCGGGCAACGACACTTTGTATGGGGGGCCTGGCAACGACACCTTGTATGGGCAGGATGGCCACGACAGCGTGGATGGTGGCGAGGGCCACGACACGATGGATGGAGGCTGGGGGAATGACACCTTGTTTGGCGGCGAGGGCGACGACTCCATGGCAGGGGGTTCCGGTTGGGATTCGATGGATGGCGGGGCGGGCAACGACACGATGGATGGAGGCTCGCTGGATGACACCATGTTTGGCGGCGAAGGTGACGACTCCATGGCAGGCGGTTCAGGCTGGGATTCAATGGTTGGCGGGGCGGGCAACGACACGATGGACGGCGGTTCAGACGCAGACACCTTGTTTGGCGGCGAGGGCGATGATTCCATGGCAGGCGGCGATGGTTGGGATCGTCTTTATGGCGGTGCCGGTAACGATACGATGCATGGTGGGAGCGGCATCGATAGCCTGTATGGTGGCGATGGTGACGATTTCATGAATGGCGGCTCCGGTCTTGACGTCATGGATGGTGGTTCCGGCAATGATCATATGGTTGGCGGCGAAGGCGACGACCGCATGTCCGGCGGTGAGGGCGATGACAGCATGTTCGGTGGTGACGGCTGGGATAATCTGGATGGCGGTTCTGGCAACGACAGTATGGCCGGGGGGAGTGGCCTTGATCATCTGAGTGGCGGCTATGGGGACGATTCGCTGGATGGGGGTTCCGGTTCTGACTTCATGGATGGCGGTGGGGGCCATGACAGCCTGTTTGGCGGCACGGGCGACGACACGATGTATGGTGGCATGGGCGACGATACCTTGTACGGTGGGGCGGGCGATGACGTTTTGTACGGAGGGTTGAAATGGGGGGATGATGCTGGGGCGGATGTCTTTGTATTTGGCGTGAATGACGGCAACGACACCATCGGGGGCTTTAATCCCGAGGACGATATGCTCCATCTTGTCGGCGGAGATCCCGAGGATATGGAGGTCAGGGTCGAGAACGGCAGCACCATCATCACCTTTGGTGAGACGACAATCACCCTGCAGGGCGTGCAGATGGACAGGGACCAGGTTCTGGGATGCGTGCAGACGAACTGAGCTCCCGTCGCTGACTGTTGTTTGTTAAGTCTTGTGTGCAGGCCCGTTGCTCCGTAGCTGCGGGCCTGTTTGTTGTGGGGCCTCTTCAGGCGGTTTTGGAGGCCCAGGCTGAGGGGCTCGGGGGGCGGTTTTCCATGATTTTGCCTCTGCGTGATGTTTATTGAAACCATTTGCCGGGTCGGCGCGTCATAGAGGCGAGAGGGGAGAATGCCGGTGGAAATGAGGGGGGTTCAGGGCGGATGCCGAAAGGTGTCCGCCCTGAATATTTTTTGTAAAGAGGATCACGTCAAGGCCCTCCTTGAGCCACGATGCGGGCGGGAGAAACACCAGCGAGACATGCAGCTCGCCGTTTCCTGCCTTGCAGAGTCGCAGGCTCTGCGAGGGGGGGAACTCCGGTTTCGCTTCCGCAAAAGACTTGGGCCGACGGGTGCGGTCTGGTAGACTGAAGGCGTCTCCCAAATTCAAAGAGCATGAGGTGCCCCATGAATAGCTGGATGAATAGCTGGATCGTCTGCCTGATTGCCGTTTCACTGTGTGGGCTTTGTCTGCCTGGCCTGTCCCGTGCCGAGGAAGCCACCTGCAAGGATGTCTACCAGATCTACAAGACCTGCTACGACGGTGGGGTCCAGATGGATAAGGAGGGCTGCGACTATCTGGTGCAGGCCATGGGGCCCAGGCTGATGGGCGAGGAAGGCCTGAGCGGTTTTTCCGCTGCCCTGTCCGTGGCCATGTGCAAGCGTGGTTGCGAGGACGGCGCGAATAAGAAAAAGCCTCTGCCCATGAATTCCTTCCGCAAGGAATTCTGCGGAGGCGGGCTGAAATAGATTCGGCTGACGCTTGGGGGGGCGGGGCGAAGGCTGGGAGACCTGGCGAGCAAAAGGCTGTTCAGTTGATCATGGAGGAAGATGCGGTGACAAGCTGATTTCGGCCTTCGCGTTTGGCCTGGTACAGAACCGCATCCGCAGCGTTCAGCAGTTCTTCACTCGTGCTCAGGCCACAGCGGCAGGTGGCGCAGCCAATGCTCACCGTGATGCGCAACTCGGCGCAGCATTCAAGGCGAAAGGCTTCCACGGTGCGGCGGATGCGTTCGCCTGCGACACAGGCGGCCTGGGTGTTGGCTCCGGGCAGCAGCAGGGCGAATTCCTCTCCGCCCAATCTGGCCAGTACGTCTCCATCGCGCAGGTTGGTGCGGCAGATCTCCGCGAATGCCTTGAGAACCATATCCCCAATCGGGTGTCCCCAGGCATCGTTGATGGCCTTGAAGTGGTCCAGGTCCAGCATCAGCAGCGACAGGGGGCTGTCCTTCAGCTGCGGTTTTGACAGTTGATATTCCAGGTGCTCGTCGAAGGCTCTGCGGTTCACGGCGCCTGTCAGAGAATCGGTCTCGGCCATGCGCTGCAGGACGATTTCCCGCCGTTTGCGATGCCGGATGTCCACGGCAATGCCTGCCAGTTGCCCTGGCCTTCCTTGCAGGTCCCGGCTCAGGCTGCCGATGATTTCCACCCAGTGCTGGTTGGAGGCGTGATGTCGCAGGCGCACGTCGTGACGCAGGGTGCCTTCTGCGTTGGCGACATAGTCCTGGATGGCCTTGATCAACCCGCGGATGTCCTCGGGATGAACCAGGCGGCAAAGCCCGAGCATGTTCAGGCTGCGGTCGGCGGGTGGTTGACCGGGTCTCTTGACCAAGTCCCCGGTGACCCAGGAACGTCCGGTCTTTAGGTCGATCTTCCAGGCGCTGGAATCCGTCAGGGATTTGAGAATCTCGAACTGCTTGTCGCGGGCTGAAAGCTGATCGCGCAGGATGGCGCTGGTAATCAATGCGCTGGCCGTGCGCAGCAGGGCGACTTCTGGCTTGGACCAACGGTATTCCCGTTCGCAGTCGTCAAAGCCGAGGGTCCCCCACCATAGCCCATCCACAAAGATCGGGATGGTCAGCATGGACTGAATGCTCTGATCGTCCAACAGATGGGTGCGCAGCCATGATGGCGGCAGTTCCCGGGGCAGCATGGATTGATGTTCGCCGTGGCGTCGGCTGTCGATGAGCGCGCGGTATTCCGGGAGGTCGAAATGTCTCTTGGACATGCTGAAACAGGACATGCCGATCTGTGCATAGTGCGGCGCTGCGGCCCATTCGAACACATAGTCCTGGATGATATGGTTGAGGCCAAGCTCTACGGTCTGGAAGATCCAGACCCGGCTGACTCCAGTCGAACGTCCCAACTCGGCCAGGAGCGTGTTGACGCCATCGGGCCAGCTGTTGCGCTGCGACATCATTTCTGCACCACGGGCAATGGCGGTGAGCAGGTCAGTCGGATCGATTGATCTGGAGCGGATCGACGGCATACTATCCTTGGGCCAAGGGGGGGGCTGCGGGATCATTCTATAGACGTGGGCAGGGAATCGGTCGTGCCGATGTGCGGAGTGGAATGATCCCTCAGGGGCACACAGGCAATTGCCCGGATGCGCACCCTGAAACATGTACTGCTGAAGTCCTTTACGCGTGTAAGAAAAGGAAGTCTATATCGTGCTTAGAAAACACGGGAAATCCCGAACACGGGACAGAATTTCGTCTTAGCCCATGGCCCGCACGGCCTCGTAGCGATAGCAGTTGCTGAGGTGGTCGTTGACCAGCCCGGCGGCCTGCATGTGGGCGTAAATCGTGGTGGAGCCCACGAACTTGAAGCCCCGGCGTTTCAGGTCCTTGGACAGGGCATCGGAAACCGGGGTGGTGGCCGGGAGCTGGTCCATGGAGGTCCAGGCGTTCTGGATGGGACGGCCATCCACGAAATTCCAGATATAGGCGTCGAAGCTGCCGAATGTGGCCTGAATCTCCTGAAAACGCGCCGCATTGTTGATGCTGGCCCTGATCTTGGCGCGATTGCGGATGATGCCCGCGTCAAGCATCAGGCGCTCTTCATCGACTTCCGTGAACCGCGCCACCTGGAGGGGATCGAACCCGGCGAAGGCCCGGGCGTAGCCCTCGCGGCGGCGCAGGATCGTCAGCCAGGACAGCCCGGCCTGGGCGCTTTCCAGGATCAGGAACTCGAAGTGTCTGCCATCGTCGTGCACGGGTACGCCCCATTCCTCGTCGTGGTAGCGGGTCATTTCTTCGGGCTTCAGTGCCCAGGCGCAGCGTGTGATCATCGGCTTGCTCCAAGGATGTTCTTCTTCAGGTGGATCAGGGTAGAGGGCGCTCCGTCCGGGCCGCTGCGCGTGGCGATGCCCGTGGCCAGGAACCCCAATCTGGAGTAGAGGATCAGGCCCCCAGTGTTCATGCTGAAGCACGAGACCTGGAGCTGTTTGGCCTCAAAGGCGTCCCTGGCCTTGGCCTCCATGACGGCCATTATCCGGCTGGCCAGACCACGCCTGCGCAGGGCCGGGTCCACCACCACATTGCCCACTTCGCAGTATTGATCGGGTTCCCAGGTCCGAAAATTGGCGTACCCGGCCACTTCTCCCTCCCACAGGAACACCGTGGGTTCCCGTCGCTGGGTTGCCGCTTGTGCCAGCTGTGCGCAGCTGAGCGGCCAGTTGGCCGCGGGGAACATGAAGAAAAGTTCCTCCTTGGTGCGCACAAAGCCGCAGATGGAGGGCAGGTCGTCCGCGGCCAGGGGGCGGTGCGAGAATTCGTCGTGGGTCATGGTTGCTGTGTCCTCATTCACGGGAGCGGGTCCCAGCGGGTTGACCGGCCATGGCCCGGGCCAGGCGGCCCAGTTCCCTGATGCCCAGCTCCTTGGGGTGGTCCCAGACCCCGCCCAGGGACAGCCGGATAAAGCTCTTGAACTTGTCCTGGGTGGAGAAGATGTTGCCCGGTGCCACGCCGATGCCGCGGGCTCTGGCTTCGTAGAAATAATCCACGCAGTTGACGCCCCCCGGCAGTTCGAGCCAGAGCACGCTTCCGCCTTCGGGGCGGGTGGCGCGGGTGCCCTCGGGGAATTGCTCGCCCACGTGGTGCAACATCACATCGCGCTGCTTGTGAATGGCGCTGCGCAGGCGTTTCAGGTGCTTGTCATACAGGCCCTGGCGCAGGAACTCGCCCAGGGCCATCTGGGTCGGGCTGGCTGAGCAGACGTTGGTGGTGGCCTTGATCTCCAGGGCTTTGTCCCGATAGCGGCCGGGCACCATCCAGCCCACGCGATAACCCGGGGCGAGGGTCTTGGAAAAGGACGAGCAGAGGATCACCATGCCCGAGGTGTCGTAGGACTTGAACGTTCTTGGGCGTGCGTTGCCGAAATGCAGGTCGCCGTAGACGTCGTCCTCCACCAGGGGCACGCCGCGCTGGGCAAAGAGCCTGACGATCTCGGCCTTGGCAGATTCGGGGGTCAGGCTGCCATCGGGGTTGTTGAAGTTGGGGCAGAGCACCGAGGCCGTGATGTCGTATTTGTCCAGGGCGTCCTTGATGTCGCCGGGGTCGATGCCGTGCTCCGGGTGTGAGGAGACCTCGATGGCCCGCAGCCCCAGGGTCTCCACCAACTGCAGGAAGCAAAAATAGGTGGGCGACATGATCAGTACCGTGTCCCCGGGGCGGGTGGTGGCCCGCAGCGAGATGTACAGGGCCTCCAGGGCGCCGGAGGTCACGATCATGTCCTCGGGGGCGAAGCGGGTGCCGTGATCCAGCCCGAGCAGGGAGATCTGTTTGCGCAGCTCCAGGTTGCCGGGGATGGTCTCGTATTCCAGGCTCCTGTGGGGCTGTTCCCGCAGTACACTGGCCATGATCCGTGCCAGAGCCCTACCGGGCAGGAGTTCTTGTGATGAGGGGCAGATGATGCCCAGCGGGGTCAGGTCGGGGCGACCAACGGATTCCAGCACCGTGTTGATCAGCTTGGTACGGCTCACGGCGCGCGCGGCCTGCATCCCGTCCCCGGACGAGGGCGTGGGCAGCCTCCGGGGCGCGCGCACATAGAACCCTGAGCGCGGACGGGATTCGACCACGCCCTTGCGCTCCAATTCCAAGTAAGCCTGGGTGATGGTCGAGATGCTCGCGTCCAGGCGGGCGGACAGCTTGCGCAGCGAAGGCAGCTTGTCTCCGGGGGTCAGCACGCAGGAGTCGATGAGGCCCATGACATGGTCCTCGACGGCCTGGTATCGGAATTGGCTGGAGCCGGTCTGCATGGTGAATCGCCCAAACTGTTATGGTTGATTTTTAATCGATCTGTATCTGTACCGATAGCAGATTCTGTGATGAATTCAAGCCCTGGATTGGGGGCTCCCCGCATCAAGGAGAGCCGTAAGGAGAGCGAGTATGGTGACACGAGTGAGGACGGCGCTGGGGATGCCTGTGGTCTCCGGTTCCCTGGTGGGAGCGGTCAGGCAGGCCCTGCCCATTGTGCTGGGTTATGTCCCCGTGGGCTTTGCCTTCGGGGTCCTGGCCCTGAAGAACGGGATTTCCCCGGCCAATGCGGTGCTGATGTCGGTCATCGTCTTTGCGGGCTCGGCGCAGCTCATCGCCGTGGGGCTGATTGGCGCTGGGGCCGCACCTTTGTCCGTCATCGCCACGACCTTTGTGGTCAACCTGCGCCATCTGCTGATGGCCGCGTCCCTGGCCCCGTTTTTGAGCACCTGGGGCAAACGCAGGTTGGCCTGGTTCGGGCTGCAGCTGACGGACGAGACTTTTGCCGTGCACAGTGTGCGCTTCCACCGCAGTGAGACGGACGCACCCGAGACCTTCGGCATCAACGCCATCGCGCACCTGGGCTGGATCGCCGGGTCGTGGCTGGGGGTGGCGGCCAGTACGGTCATCAGTGATGTCCGCCCCCTGGGATTGGACTACGCCCTGCCCGCGATGTTCATCGCCCTGGTGGTGGCCCAAACCAGACACTTGACCCATGTCATTGTAGGGCTGGCGGCAGGGACCCTGTCTTTGGTGTTTTTCGGGCTTGGCATCGAGCAGTGGAACGTGATCCTGGCCACCGTGGCCGGGGCAAGCATCGGAACGGGGGTGGCGGCATGGACCAGAGACTGATCTTTGCGACCATCGTGGGCATGGCCCTGGTGACCTACATCCCCCGGGCCGTACCGCTGATCGCCCTGGCCTCGCGCAATCTGCCGCCCCTGATGGTGCGTTGGCTGAGCTACGTGCCCACGGCCGTGCTCTCGGCCATGCTTGCCCCCTGTCTGTTGCTGGGCGAAGGCGAGTTGAACCTCGGGCTGGACAACCTGTTTTTGCTGGCAGCCATACCCACCTTTGCGACGGCGATCTTCACGCGCAGCTTCTTTGGCTCCGTGGCCGTGGGCATGGGCGTGGTGGCGGCGGGCCGTTATTTGTTCGCCATGTAGTCCCCTTGAATTTCCACCCACACCATCCGTGCCGCACGGAGCCGGCGGTCGGCTTCGTGCGGCACCTCCTGTTTGTCTGCCTTGGTTTGGGGCGTTGCCAGTCATGCTGCCTTTCGTTTTTGTTTGCTTAAAAAGGATAGTGTTATATGTATAGGGTTCACTGAGGGTTTTTGTGCGCAACTGGAGCGTACGCAACGGGTGAGTCGGTTGACCATTTTTTGCTTATGCTGATAAGGTGTCGGCCTTGATCCGTGTCATGCTTGAATTGTGGGCGATTTCAAGGTTGATGTTGCCTGTGTCCGTTACGTGCCGGGTTATTCAATGAGGGGTATCACGATGAGCTGGAAGGATCTGGGATTGAAGATAAAATTCAGCGTGGGCTTCGGCTTTGTCCTGGTCCTGCTGACGGTGGTGGGTTTGTGGTCCATCCTGGGCGTCGGGCGGATCGTGGACAATGCCGGCGAGGTGATCGCCGGCAACAAGCTCAAGGGCAATTTCACCCAGCGCGTGGTGGACCACCTGAAGTGGGCCGAACAGGTGGCGGCCTACCTGACGGACAAGGATGTCAAGGAACTCAACGTCCAGCTTGATCCCCACAAGTGCGCCTTCGGCCAGTGGTACTACGGCGAGGAACGCAAGCAGGCCGAGGAGCTGGTCCCCGCCATCAGAAGCAACATGGAGGCCATCGAGGCCCCGCACAAGCATCTGCATGAGTCCGCCGGGCTGATCAAGGACAAGTACGTGGACGTCGACCCTGAACTGGGTGGCTTTCTGCGTGAGAAGAAGACCGACCACGTGGTCTGGATGAACCAGGTCCTCAAGGTCTTCAGCGATCCGGCCATCAAGCAGGCCGATGTCCAGACCGACGAGCACGAGTGCGGGTTGGGCAAGTGGCTCTATTCCGAGGAACTGGCGGAAAAGATGCGTGCCAATCCAGAATTGAGGTCCATGATCGAACCCCTCCATGAGCCGCACAAGGCCCTTCATTCCTCGGTGCTCGAGATCAACAAGCTGCTGGCCCAGGGACGCCGGGCTGAGGCCAATCATTATTTTCAGACCAAGACCAGCGATTTTGCCCAGACGACCCTTAGCAGGATTGACGACACCATCGCCTGGCACGACAGGCGCATGGCCATGCGCCAGGAAGCCCTGGACATCTATGCGACCCAGACCAAGCTTCACCTGGGCAAGGTCCAGGAGATTCTGGGTAAGACCTCGGACGTGGTCACAGAGAACATCATGACCGATCAGCAGATGCTGGATGCGGCCGCGAGGACGCGGACTGTGGTCATCATCCTGACTGCTGCGGCCATTCCCTTGGGCATCTTTTTTGCCTTCATCATTGCCCGTGGCATCCTGGGACCGATCCTCAAGGGTGTGGGCCTGGCTTCGTCGTTCAGTGAGGGCGACCTGACCGCCGGCGTGGATGTGCACCAGAAGGACGAAGTCGGCCAATTGGCCGACGCCATGCGCGAGATGGGCAGCAGGCTCAGGCAGATTGTGGGTGAGGTCCAGGCCGCGACGGACAACGTGGCCTCGGGTTCCGAGGAGTTGTCCGCCTCTTCCGAGACCCTGTCCCAGGGGGCGACGGAGCAGGCTGCCAGCGTGGAGGAGGTCTCCTCCTCCATGGAGCAGATGGCCGCCAATATCCGTCAGAACGCCGAGAACGCCCGGACCACCGAGGACATTGCCGTCAAGGCTGCGGTGGACACCGAAGAAGGCGGCAAGGCCGTGAACCAGACCGTGGAGGCCATGAAGCAGATCGCCGAAAAGATCTCGATCATCGAGGAAATTGCCCGGCAGACCAACCTGCTGGCTCTGAACGCCGCCATCGAGGCCGCACGGGCCGGTGAACACGGCAAGGGCTTTGCCGTGGTGGCTGCCGAGGTGCGCAAGCTGGCCGAGCGCAGCGGCACCGCTGCCGCGGAGATCAGCCAGTTGTCGGCCTCCAGCGTGGAGGTGGCGGAAAAGGCCGGTAAGATGCTGGAGCGCATCGTGCCCGACATCCGACGGACCGCCGACCTGGTGCAGGAAATCGCCGCAGCCAGCAACGAACAGAATGCGGGCGCGGAACAGATCAATAAGGCCATCCAGCAGTTGGACCAGGTCATCCAGCAGAATGCCTCGGCCTCCGAGGAGATGGCCTCCACCTCCGAGGAGCTGTCCAGCCAGGCGGAGCAGTTGAAGAGCAGCATGAGTTTCTTCAGGGTGGAGGGCAAGACCCGCAGGGCCGCTTCCGTCAGGCCGCCGGTGACCGTGCATTCGACCCCGCCGAAAAAGCTGGCAGCCCAGCCCCAGGGGCCCAAACGCGGGGGCGGGATCTCTCTGTCCCTGGAGGCCGGTGACGACGACGATGATGCGTTTGAACGCTTTTAGATTCCCTCGCTAGTCATCCCCGAATCAAGGCGGGCGCGGTTTTTGACCGCGCCCGTTTTTATTGGGCCAGCTGAAGATAGACGCCCGGGTCCACCCCAAACTGGGCATGGTCCAGGCATTCGCTGATCTCCAGGGACTCCTTGGCGGGCAGTTCAGCCAGGTCGATCTGCCGCTTGGGGATGGCCTTCATGTTGGCGTCGAAGGCCACCAGCACGCTGGGCTTGAGCGGCGCATCGGGATTGGAGCCGGTGACGATGCCGTGCTCGTTGTTGGACAGGCGCACCAGGCTGCCCACGGGGTAGATGCCCAGGAACTTGATGAAGGTCTCGGCCTTGCCGGGATGAAAGTCCTTGCCCCGCATGCCATAGAGGATGGTCAGGGCCTTGCTGGGCATCATGGGCGGCTTGTAGACCCTGCGGCTGGTCAGGGCGTCGTAGACATCGGCCACGGAGATGATGCGCGCGAAGAGGTGGATGTCCTCCCCGGCCAGATGGCGCGGATATCCAGCGCCGTTGAATTTTTCGTGATGCTCGACGATGCCGCGCAGGATCCGCTTGGGGATGCCCTTTTTCTCGCGCAGCAGGCGATAGCTGCGTTCCGGGTGCTTCTGCATGATCAGGAATTCCTGATCCGTGAGCTTGCCGGGCTTGTTCAGGATATCCGGAGGGACCAGCGACTTGCCCACGTCGTGGAACAAGGCTGCCGCGCCCAGATCCCGCAGATCCTCATGGGACAGGCCCAGGTAGTTGCCAAACGCCGTGGAAAGCACGGAGACGTTGATGCAGTGGGTGAAGGTGTATTCGTCGAAGGTTTTGAGCTTGGTCAGGCTGATCAGGGCGTCGTAGTTGCGGGTGACGCTGTCCAGCATCTCTTCCACGAGGCCCGCGGCGGCTTCGTAATCCACCTTGCCGTCCTTGGCCGCGCTGGTCATGAAGTCCTTGGCGAAGGCCAGGGACTCGTCGTACACGGCCTTGGCCCGGTGAATCTCCACGGCCATGGGGATCTCAGGCTTGTGACGACCGGTTTTTTCCCCGATGACGCCGTCCCGGACCTGCTGTTCGGGACGCAGCCCCTTGGGCAGGTTCCAGGCATAGCTGCCGCGGTCCGTATCCACGAAGGCGGCCTCGTAGCCATCGGCAATCAGGCCTTTGGTCTGAGCATCCGAGGCTATTTCGCCCTCCTCGGCATACAAATAGGGATGTTCGGTCCAGTCCAGCCCTGTGTCCACGACATGCATGCCGGGCCGAAGAGCGGCGGCGGGAAGTTTCTTGATCATGGCTTAGGTCCTCGTGGGCAGTGGCTGCGCGTGGGACCGGATCTTCAGAGAGCTGTCCAAGGGGAACGTGCGTTCTGAAGGGATGCGATCAGACATGGTCGCTTCTGTCTTGGCGGAGGTGGCCAGTGTGCTTGTCAGCGAGGTGTCGGGGGCCATGTGTCTCTCGATGGGGCAATAGTTCATGGAGAATACGGGGTGTCTTGTCTATAGATTGAATCAGATTTACTGGTCCTGCGCAAGCCTCGGCCAGTCCCCTGCGGTGGGCAGTTATTTGTGGCCCACGATGCGTAACTGGATGCTTACGTTGTCGTGCACCAGGTGCATGCCCAGATGCCGGAAGAATTTGCCGGAACCGTACAACAGGCCCCAGCGGGTCCGATCCATGTCGAAATGGGCCTCGACCGCCACGCCATCCGCAATGCTGGAGAGGGTCGCCGGGAAGGCCAGGGTCTCGATGCGTCCGCGGAGCAGCAGCTCGCCCCGCAGGTGGCAGTTCACCGCGCCGGGAGTGGCATCCGGCAGGGCCTCGGACTGTTCGACGCTGAAGCGGGCCTCGGGATGGCGCTGGGCAAAGAGGAAATCGTCGGACAGCAGGTGCTTGACGAGCATCAACGCCAGAGAGTGGTCCGTGAGGTTGGTGTTGGTCAGGGAGCCGAGATCGATGACGAAGTCGCCGCCCACGCGCCCTTTGTCCAGGCGCATCACGCCCTCCTTCAGGCGCAGGGTCCCAGAGTGTTTGGTGTCCGCGTTGCGCCCGGTCCATTCGATGAGGCTCTGCTCCACGTCCACGCGGTAGGTTCCGTCCGGGGGCAGGGGCGAATGATCCACGGGTTCGCTGCCGGTTCCCTCCACGGGATGGCCCGCGGTTTTCCAGGCCTGGAATCCACCGCTCAGGGCATATACCTTGCGGAATCCCCGGCGCAGCAGCTTCTTGGCGGCGACGTCGGCGTCGCGGGTCTCGTTGTCCTCGCCGTAGACCACCACTACGTCTTCGGGGTCGATCCCAGCGGCCTGGACCAGCTCCGGGAAGGCCACCTCGAAGACGCAGGCGTTCTTGGAGTCGGGCAGATGGCGGTGTTCAAAGGCCGTGCCGTGAGCACGTCCAGCAGCTGGAAGTCGCGGCCCTCGTCCATCCAGATCTTGAGTTCGGCAGGCGAAATCCGGGTGTAGTTGGTATCCATCGATATGGCTCCTCCAGGAATATTGATTGGGTAATCTCGTATCATAGTGTCGATGTGGGGAATTGACCAGAGGGTCGGGACCAGAAGTGTCTGACGCTTCGGGTGCCCGCGCGCCACATTGGTGATCCCCCCCCCTGTTGCTTGCGATTCCGACTGCCAACCGGGGATTCTGGACATTCCCTTGGCAAGTGGCCATTGTCTTCCGGAATTCGGGAGGCCAAGATGAAAGCAACGATTTTAGTGGATAACAATACCATCATCGACAGGTATTTCCTCGGGGAACCCGGCCTGTCCGTGCTCATCGAGCAGGACGGGCTGCGGGTATTGCTGGACTGCGGCTATTCCGGGGTGTTTATCGAGAACGCCCGGCGCATGAACCTGGACCTGCTGCACCTGGACTGGGTGGTGCTGTCCCACGGGCATCTGGACCATACCTGGGGTCTGGCCGATCTGATCCGGCTGTATACCGAGGCGGGCATCAACGGCGTCGCGCATCGGCGGCCCCGGCTGTTGGCCCATCCCCAGGCCCTGGTGACGCGGATTGCGGGCAAGATTCCGGAGATTGGCGCAATCATCGGGCAGGACAAGCTGTCCCGACACTTCGAACTGGCCCCGTCGCGCGAGCCGCAATGGCTGTCGGAACGTCTGGTCTGGCTGGGAGAGGTTCCCCGGCGGTTCGATTTCGAGCGCACGGAAGCCACGGAGCGGCGGCTGGTGGGCGAGGACGGTCTGAGCGCCCCGGACGACCTCGTGGACGACAGCGCCCTGGCCTGCGTCACGGATCGGGGGCTGGTGATCGTCACGGGCTGTTCGCATTCCGGGGTTTGCAATATCGTGGAGCATGCGCGCGAGGTCACGGGGCAGGAGCGCGTGGCGGACGTACTGGGTGGATTCCATCTGTTGAACGCCCCTGCGTCGCGGCTAAAGGCCACGGCGGACTATCTGGAGGCCCTGGATCTGGACGGGCTGCACGCCTGCCACTGCACGGATCTTTCGGCCCGTGTGGCCCTGGCGCGCTCCTGCCCGCTGCGCGAGACCGGCTCGGGCACGGTACTGGACTACCCCACGGGCCAATGATCTGGGATACGATTGTATGATTGGTGACACCGTAACCCGGATGTTGTAGGCTCCATCAAAATATCCGGTGGGCTATGCCGCCCGCCGTTCATCAGCGAGAAAGGACAAGGAGACTCCGTATGTGCAAAGGTTGCGGCTGCGGCCCCCAGAAGCCAAGCAAGTTCAAGCAATTAATGGATAAGAAAGAGCACGCTCACGAGCATGGTCATGACCACGACCACGAGCATGGCTCTGATCATGACCATGGGCACGACCATTCTCACGACCACGGTCATGAGCACGGGCATTCTCACGACCACGGGCATGACCATCATCACAGCCATGACCATGTCCATCCCCACACCCACGAACATGACCACAGCCATGACCACGACTCTGACCACGATCATAGTCATTCCCATGAGCATGGTTCTGATCACGACCACGAGCATTCTCATGTCCATCCCCACACTCATGAACATGACCACGAGCACGAGCATGGCCACGATCATGAGCACTCCCACGACCATGATCATGACCACAAGCATTAGGCATTGATTTGGTTGCCGGGGGGCGACCCCAGGCAGTGGTACAGATCAAACAAAGGCCCCGCTCCAGTCATGGAGCGGGGCCTTCTCGCGTCAGGGGGGAGCATCGCCGTCAGGGGGAGACGCTCTGCACTGGTCCCCTTCGGCGAAACGAGAGGTCCGTCGCCCCTCGGCGGCTGACCTCTCGTGGGGGGGGCTGTGTCGTTGTTCTCGGTTGGCTAGAACTCCAGGCGCAGGTTGGCGGTCAGGCCGTGGGATTCGCTGTGCTCGCTGAACTCCCCGCCGTAGGCCAGGGTGAAGGTGGCGTCGCCCTCGCGCAGGGACAGGCCCAGGTCCAGGCCCAGGCGGTCGTCGTCGTTCTTCTGGGTGGCCTCGACGGCGGTGGTGCCCAGGGTCTGGCCCACGGTGATGTCGTTGCCGCCCAGGTCATGGGACCAGGACAGGCGGGCGTAGGGGCTGATGCGGGTGGAACCGGCCTCGAAGCTGCCGCGCAGGCGCAGGCCCGCCACGCTCTCCACAAAGAATTTGTCGAAGTCGGCGTATTCCACCGCATTGGTGGCGTCGGTCTCGGAGAAACCGCCACGGTTGAGATAGCTGGTGTTCAGGCCTAACTCGGGGGCCAGCTCCCAGGTGTCGTTCACGGCCCAGCCGTAGGAGGCCAGCAGCTGGTTGGACAGCACCTGGCTGTCGTAGTCGCCCTTGGCCATCTCGCCCAGGCCCGCGTTGCGCTTGGATTCGTGCTCGCTGTGGGTGAAGCTTAAGGTGTCGGACAGCCGCCAGTCGCCCAGGCGGTAGCCGCCGTAGATGCCCAGGGTGTAGAGCTGCTGGTCTTCTGAGTCGTTCTCGGCAAAGGCCAGGCCTTCGAAGTTGATGTCCGTCACGGCGGTGCCGATGAACGCGCCCAGCAGCAGATCGTCCAGCACGAAGGTGTCCGCGCCGATCTCCACGCCCGCCATGTTGGCGCTATAGCCGGGGCCGGAGCCGAAGGCGTCACGCTGGCTGACATTGAACATGGGCTGGACATAGATGCCGTAGCGGTCGCCGTTGGAGCGCTTGGAGACCAGATCCACCAGCGGCTCGGACGAGGCCACCATGAACTCGCCCTGGTCCTGGTTTTCGCTGAGCAGGTTTGATGTGCGGTTGCCGGGCACGCCCATGAAGGCCTGGGTGGCGCCCATGGCCGAGGACAGGCCCATGGCCGAGTTGTCGTACTGGGGCGCATAGGTCACGCCGGTCAGCTGGATCTGCTGGCCAAGGCCCGCGGCAACGGTTGCGCTGTCAAAGCTGAAGTTGGGGTTGGAGCTGGTGATGGAGGAGAACCCGCCTGTGAGAGCCGCCGTGTCGATGATGACCTGTGTTGTGCCCAGGGCACTGTAAGGCACATCCAGGGACAGGCCTCCGGCAATGGTGGCACTGTTTGGTGCGGTGATATACGGCCCGCCGCTGTTGTTCAGGGTCAGGGCCAGGGTGCTGCCTGCGGCTTGGTTGTAGTCGCCCCATGCACCGAGGCTGACGGTCGTGCCCGAGTTCAGGGCCAGGGTGCTGCCGGTGTACAGGGTGATGCTATCGGCTGCGAAGCTTGTGCCCGTTGCCAGGGCCAGAGTGCCTTCATCAATAAAATAGCGAACCGAGACGGGGGCGCGAGTGATGGTCCAGGTCCCTGCCTGGGTTTTGTGGATTCCCTGCCAGCCACCTGTAATGTCGAAGTCAACGGTACCGCTGCCGTCCAGATAGAGCCATGTGGCGGAGGCATTGGCGGCGTAGACATCACCATCCAGGATGCGTGTCCCGGTCTGCAGATGAACTTTGGCTTGGGAGAGGGCGTACACGGCGTGGGCGCCGGAGGCATAGGCCGCAAGGGTGCCGCTGTTGTAGAACACGGAGGTGCCGTCCGCATAGATGGCTGCCGCACCGGTGCCATTTGTGCTCAAGGTTCCGGAGTTGTAGGTGGTTGAACCAAATGTATAGAGGGCGTGAGCCGTAGCTCCGTAGGTCGTAACAGTGCCGCTGTTGGTGCTGGATGCACCGGCAGTGATCAACATGCCATGGGCAGTGTTTCCTTGGGTAGTGATACTGCCGATGTTGGTGACGGTGGAGTTGCTGTCTTGAGCACTAAGCCCATAGGAACTAGTCCCGTATGTGGTTATTGTTCCGTTATTGATCGCTGTGGAACTGGATATATAGAGTCCTCTGGCACTATCACCTTGAAGAGTTATGCTGCCGTTATTAGTTGTTGTGGAGCCGTTGGAGATTGATACGCCGTGGGCGCTTGCACCATTAGTCGTGAGGCTGCCGTTGTTTGTTAAGCTGGAAGAGTTGTCTACTCTTGCTCCGATAGAACCATTCATCTGGGTGGTAATGGTCCCAGTGTTTGTCATTGATGAATGGTCATCAATCTCTGCGCCATAAGCTCCGCCTAATATCGTAGTGATGGTTCCGTTGTTGGTTGCTGTAGAATAGGTTGTTGATTTGATGCCGGTGCCACCTGTGGAGATGTTGCCGTTGTTGGTTGCAGTGGAATGGTCGCTTGAATTGATGCCGTGGGCAGCAATGTCGGACGTGTTGATGGAGCCGTTGTTTGTCACGGTAGAATTGCCGGATGAATTGATGGCGATGGCGCTATTTCCAGTTGTTGTGATGGTTCCATTGTTGGTTGCTGTGGAATAATCCGTAGAATTGATACCGTAGGAATTGGCCCCTGCGGTGGTGATGGTTCCGCTGTTTGTTGCGGCGGAATGGTCTGTTGAGTTTATGCCGTAGTAAGAATCGAACGAGCCTACGCCGATGGTGCCGCCAGCGGCGTTGACACTGCTCTGGTCGTTGGCGCTGGACATGCCGGGACCCCAGAGTGGTGTGAGTGTTCCGTAGTTGACCCAGTTTGTACAGAGATAGTATTTACCTGACACTGCCGCCCTTGGCGGGGTGATTTTTAGGCAGCGTTTTTGGCTGCCTTTTCCTTGGTCTTTTCATCTTTGGGCAGACCGTCCAAGAAGGCTTGG
>Ga0180007_10001478_pt1 | contig 31902 bp, 79 predicted proteins | sample MM_PC_MetaG_FD_121122 | JGI IMG/M metagenome (GOLD analysis project Ga0180007, IMG submission 121122) | Groundwater microbial communities from the Aspo Hard Rock Laboratory (HRL) deep subsurface site, Sweden - MM_PC_MetaG | ecosystem: Environmental > Aquatic > Deep subsurface > Groundwater... | reverse complement strand
TTTACTATTAAACAAACAAGAGGCCAAATCTTTATTTATATCTACTTCCCACACTGCCCGTTCAGGATCGGCTCCTTTTGCACTTAAAAATATTGCGTATTTTTCATGAAACATATTTATTCCTTTCTTTTTTATGAAGTAATATTTTATTATTTATATTATATGAAATACTACGTATAATGTCAATAAAAAAATTGGTGTATTAAAAAGAATGGTATCCCCAGCGGGATTTAAACCCGCACTAGCATATAATATGTCTCCAGGGTGAAAACCTGGCGAGTTGATCAATTACTCTATGGGGACATTAAAAATGGCTGGCCCTCTAGAATTCGAATCTAGACTGTTCGGTTCAGAGCCGAAAATACTACCATTATATTAAGGGCCAATTAATTACAACCTTTTAAATAGTTGATAACATGACTTAGAAAATAACTACAAAATGATACGGCAAATGGAAACATTAAAAATTGTGAAACTTTCATGTTATAACAAAATACCATTAATAGATCAACGAAACATCCTACCCAAAATCCTGTGCACATAGCACAGTGAAGCAGTTTATTTATAAATTCACATTGTTTAGACAAGCCTTCTCTGATAGGTCCAATAATGTGTGAATAAACAATTATAAATGTTAATCCAATAGCACCTAGTAATTCTAAAAACATAAATAACCTATTTAAAAACAATAATACCTAAAATAATTGCCGCAGCAACTATAGCATATATCCATTTGTCTGGAAGTTTGCCTAACGTCCATCCAATATATAAACCGCCAAGTACTACTATTAAAACATCTTTAACAATTTGTGTTGTAATCATCGTATTATTCTCTCATTAATACTTATCAAAAACAGAGAAGGCCTGGTGCACATTAATTAGGATTTCACGTAAGCGACCACTCGAGGTGGAAGCCGTTCCATTGTCTATCTAATAATGGCGCTCCAAGGCGAAAGAAAACTTTCGTGCTCATAATAGCTCTTCCTTTCGGATTGTAGGCGCGTACCGGCGCCTCGTTTTATTTATACTGTCACTATTATCTGACAGTTTGAAAAGTGGTGGTGCACGACCCTGGATTTGAACCAGGAATGTTTAGCCAAAGGCTGGTTGATTTACAGTCAACTGGTTTCACCATTCACCCAATCGTGCAAAAATCGAAAACAGCTTTCTATCTGAACGTGAACTCAGACACCAACTTCTTTAATTTTTAATATTAAAGTATGTCTTGGGCAGATCTACGTTATCTTTCTCTGTAGAAAGCTGTTAAAATGGTGCAACCAGCAGGGCTCGAACCTGCAATGCAATTTAATGCGCCAGATTAAGAGTCTGGTATCTTCCCATTCGATTCATGGTTGCAATAACTTGGGAGGATTTCACGGACGTTCCTAGAAAACAATTCACCCTACCTGATCAGGATTAGAGAGACACGCCAAGCCTTCCCACGGAGTCGAACCGCGCTTATTATCTTCTTCGTCTTTCTCACCTTTGCAAAATTAAAATGGTGCCCTCGCCCGGAATTGAACCAGGTCCTTCACCATGTCATGGTGTTGCTCGAAGCCAAACGATGCTGCAAGGGCATAAAAGGGTTTTTGTTGGCGTAATGCCCTGCGATTACCCTAAACGCAGAAAGAACTCACACACTCTTACCGATTCTCCGGTGCGCGTTATATATTCCCGCGACGTCTTGTGTTTACAAGGCACACAATCCAACAAGCCTACTAAATTTTTCCAATAAAAAACCCGCTCTCTTTGGAGCGGGCTATTAAAATCTCTTGCCCGCTCCTTAGAACACGCCTCCCTTTGTAAACGCTGGGCAGCGCGTTCTAATCGCTTCTATATCAGGCTGTTTATAATACATTTTCATCTTTCTTCTTAATTATTTACCTTATTATATATTTTTTTCTACGTATGTCAACGTATTTTTTTAATTTTTCTTTTTCATTCGGTTCATGAATCCAGAAAATTCTATATTGTTTATTAAATTTGTTAAATTGTTTTGTTCTTTAACAGGTTTATCTACCGCTATTTTTTCAATAAGTTCTTTTATTTTTTGTACAGTATCTTTATGTTTTTCTTCTTCTGGAGTTAGTGGTACATTTAACAATTCCATTTCTTCTTTAAAAATAGTTATGTCAACTGAATTTAATATATTGTTTTCAGCTAACCACTTCCAATCAATTTTATCTAAGTTATTAATCCAACAAATCATAGATAATTCTATCAAACGCCGATTTTTGAAATATGCATTCCATCCCTCGGCGCTCTTTTCTTTATTACTATCTCTGCTTAAAATATCTATAAATGCTGCATCCATACTCATAAATGCAGTTATTATTGGTAAATTTAATATTTTCATTATTCTGTATTCCTTAATTCAACAGTATTCCATAAAAATGGGGCAATTACAGCTTGTGGAATATGTCCTTTCATTCTCTCTGCGCCTCCATAGTTCAATGAATGGATAAAAACAGATGGTGGAATATATTGAGGATTGTCTTTTAACCATTTAGTTACATCCTCCCCTGTATTTTCTGTCTGATAAATTTTACCTCCAAGATCATGATCTAAAAACAAAGCATCCCATTTATCATGTTTTAAGGCGGTTATACAATCTTCTACAGTATCTACAGTTTTTACTTCCGCACCAATCAGCCTGTGCATAAAGCTAGTTATTCTATCATAATTATCTTCGAGTATTAATATTTTCATTGTTAATATTTATCAATTAAATCCGATTGTTGCCTCGGGTGGCTTTGTATGAATGATTTCAAATGGTGCTATATGACCAACATTTCGAGCAGCGTTAATCCACCAGACAGCTTCGTATCTAACATCTGTTGCTGCTGTTCCTGTAATAACTGCTTTTAATATTTGTGCTTTAATAGCTGGACCACCAGTATCTAAATAAACAATATCACCAGGTTTATATATTTTTAAATAAGGCTGTGTGGTCTTTATTGTTTTTTTATTCATCTGTAATTTCATCCCTTAACACAGGCTCTTCAAATCCAAGAGTTACGGTAACTTCTTCAATTTTCTTTCGAGCTCGAGGCTTGTAAAATCTTACAATTTTTCCTGTGTCTACAATTTCAGGAACATATTCAGGTCCGTATAATTCCTTAGCCTTTTCTTCAGTTGTTCTAATTTCTTTTACAATTTCAAATCCTTCTGAAGATCCATTAAATTGTTCATATTCGGATTTTCTATCAGGAATATAATAACCCACATATGTTACCTTTCTAAGTTTAACTGGTATTTTAACCATTGGTTTTCCATTAATAGCTTCACCTGTTATATCACATTTATATCCCATAACCTTCCTCACCTTCTGCTAATTTAATTAGCATTTTTAATTCACCAATTTTTTCATGGTTCTTTTGAATTAAAATGTTTATTTTAACTAGACTAGCTTTTAATCTATCTGCTTGTCTTAACAATTTTTCTTCTTTAGAGTTTTTAATGTCTCTAATTCCGATGTCTTTACATAGTTCACGTAACGATTTTAGATGCTTTGACATTTTTTATTTTCTTATTATTTTTGCCGTGTATTGGACAACCTATATATACACAAGTTCCTTCGTGATCTACTAAAGTTACACCACATGATTCACATAAAGCTGATGCATATAAACCTTTTTTAGTATCTTTAGCTGTAGATAACCCAGCAAGATCACCGGTATCTATATCAAACAAAAACTTTAAACATTGTTTACAAAAATCAGCCATTATTTAATACCCACTAAAACAAGGTTCTCCTTCACATTCACACCAAGTGAATGTTGCTGTTCCTGTACTTTTATCTAAATCAATATCTGTAATAGTGAATGTTCCTTGCTGGTTATATGATTCTAAACATTCATTTAACATAGCTGATAGCTTTTGTATAATTTGTTCTTTATCCATTTTTCTTCTCAGTTAAAAATCCAGCCACAATAGATATACAACAAGTAACTCCACACACTCCACCAAAAAACAATATTCCTAATAGAATTCGAGGTGGATGTGGGTTAATTGAATAGATAAAAAGTTGTGTAAATATAGTATTCAATAACCCGCCAAATGCTCCAAGTAATGCTAATGTTTTCATTCTTTTGCCTTTGACAGTTCGTTGCCTTCTTCTATCCAATCCATCCAACCATCATCGCCACTGGCCTCAAAAAGCATTCGTGCGGATTGTTCTAACCATTTAGCTCTATTTTCACTATACAGTCTAGATGGATTTTCATCTTCACCAAACCAATGATTACAATATGGACATCTGTCTGTGCTATGAATCTTTTTTATCATAAAACATCTTTCTTTTGTGTAAAATGTTTTTGCATAATTTTACCTATTACATTTTTGGTATATTTATTATCATGTTCAATATCAATAGTAAGATATACATAATTTCCAAAGTGTCCATCATACTCCACGCCATCTACTCCAGGAACATTTGCAAGCTTTTGATAAAGTGGAACTCTATTATTAAAAGAATCTCGCTCATCACCCATTAAATGCACACTAAAAACATCCACAGGTATTTCTATGGAATATGAGGTAGCTGTTTTTTCGAATTTCATTTTCATATTTTAATTATATATGGTCTATTTAAAATGTCAATAAAATACTATTGTAAAACTTTTTCAATAGAACTTCCTAATAAATTTCCTTGGCGATCAAAAATAAACATCCAAGATACTTTATTTGTATCCGTACAAATATATTTTGTATAATACCAATCTTGCAGTTGCCATATTTTAGTTTGAGTTCCTAGAGTATTATAAATAATTTGTTTTTGTGGACTCATACATCCGCAATACATATTAATAATCAAACTCAAGCAGATTATAAGCTGGTATATATTTTTCATCAACATAGGACACACATATGAATTTAGTGTTTTGATTAAGATTGTTTATAATTTGCCAATTATGATCAGCGCTATGTATATGACCAGAAATTACATATTTTGGATTGACCCTTTTTATCTCTGTTAAAAGAGTCCGTGATCCTAGTGGAGTAATATCATTCCATTGCATTATAGTATCACAATATCCATATGCAGGTCCATGAGATAAAATGATATCTGTGCCCTCAGGTATTTTAGAAAAATTCGAGTATAAATCTATATCATGTTTCATAAAAGCCCACCCTCCAAATACTGGAGTCCATGGTGTTCCAAAGATTTTGATACCATCAATATCTATAGATTGATCTTGAAGATAATGAATATGTGGTGCCATAGTATGAATAACATGCTTACTGCCTTGAAAATAAAAATCATGATTGCCAGCAATCCAGCATATATGTTTAGCTGGTATATGCTCTAACCATGATTTAAAATCCTTTTTAGTCCATTTCTTTTGATGACTAACAGAATGATTGTCTAAAGGACAGACATCACCACCCAGTAAGAAAATATCACAGGGAGGAATATCTGGCAGGAATCCGTGGATGTCAGATATGGCTACAATTTTCATTTTTATAGTCTCCTTTTAATATTTAAATTATATAGGAAACCAATGAATTAGGCAAGAAGACAATTAGTAATAAGGAACCCAAACTTGGTAAGGTTCACTGATATAGTAACCAGAAACCCATCGACGGATTGGTCTATTCCAATTATCTAATGTTTGAATCCAATATCCTTGAATCCAAGTTCGACGATATCGAGTTTCCCAATGACCTGTAGGTCTTTCAATATAGACAGGTGCTTGTTGAACATAGACATGGCGATCTACATATACAGGATATTGTTCATAATAAACAGTTTGGTGCTGTTGCTGACTTAGTGCACTACCAACAATCATGCCACCCGCAAATCCTAGCACCGTCGACCAAGTCTTATTCATTTTACGGGCCTGTGCGGATGGTATGATCATTAACAAACTTAGTATTCCAACAATTACTATATTTTTATTTTTCATATTTTTCCTTCAATATATTAGACGCCTGAACTTCATTTTTATTTAAAAATGTTTTTCTAAGAACTTCTAACGTATCTGTGATGTCTATAATACTCCCATCTTCCAATATTATAATTGGATTGATTTTGACATCGTCTGGAATCACTTTGTTCATTATTGTTATTATTTACCACTTGGACTTCTCTTTTTCGAATTCTTTTAATTTTGCTAACTCTTTAATTTTCCAGCGGTTAGATCCACGCATTTTGTGGGGTTTGCATAACGGACAACTACGAGCTTTCTTTTTCAGTCGCTTTCTCATATTTGTATACTCTATTTTGTTTAGCTGCTTCTAAAATTTCAGCTATTTCAGTTTTAACCTTTTCGATACTAAATTTATTTTCTAAAAACAAATCTAATATTCTATTGATTCTGTCATCTACAAACTTTTCAGTTATTTTAATATCACCGAAAGAATTTTTAGGCTTTTCTATTGTTATATTTTTCATAAGAAATCTGCAAAGTTTTCTGCAACTACCTCTTCCATAGAATTATAAATATAATCTTTCCATCTATTACTTTTATTACTAATCCACTCAGTTAATGTTTTTGTCTTTAGCGGGTCAGCAAATTTGTGTATCATATTACTACATACTATAACAGGTCTACAAAATTATCCTCTGCCATTTCTTCAAAGGTATCATAAATTTTACTTCCAGGACAAAGATTTAATAGTGTTAATAGTGTGCTTGGAGTGGTGCTATTTAATAATCTCAAGCAATTTTTAGGCGCAAATACATATTTTGATTTTGATGCCATGTCCGGGGAACTGATTATCCACATGGTATCACTCTTGGTATCACTCTTATCAAAATGGGTGAATATTCGGATATATTTCATAATAAATCTACAAAATGATTAGCAGATAATTCTTCTATAGAATCATATACATAATCTTTCCATGGTCCAGTATTATCTATCCAATATTTTAAGGCTCTAAATGGCGGTATGCGGCCGTTAAGGTCATTAATAGTATGTTGGTCAGAAGGATTATTACTGTGGATCATAATGGGTGGACTGTCCATATTTTCAGCATTTACAATACAATGAGTATCTGAATCAAAAAAATGTGTGAAAACATATTTCATAATTTAATTTATTATATTATATAAAAAAATTGGCAAAAGTCAATAAGTAACTATAGGGAAGCCGGGGAGGATCAGTATCATGTTAGATGACAGTGACAAATTATAGATTAAAGAAAGTTGTGGCGCACCAGGACATTGTGGATTGTATGTAATGTCTGTGGTTATTTTAATCTTATTATTGTTGCATATCATAGGTCCGTTTTAATTAAATAGTAGATTTAAAATGGCAGAGCGCACTGGTCCCGCCCCAGACTCCTTTTTCAAGGAGCGTACTGTTTAGCAAACAGCCCCTAATTCTTACTAGGTTTACGCTCTAAAATACGGATGCGTGAAGTATCGATCTCCATGCTGTTTTTCAAGCACATACGGGGTTCAAAGCCGTTTCCTAGGCCACTAGGATTACGCATCCAACAAAAATGGCAGGCACAGCAAGAATCGAACTCGCTCCTGAAGTTTTGGAAACTTCGTGGCTTCCATAGCCCTGCGCCTATCTAAATCGTTGCGATAGTTCAGACTCTTACTGCATTTGACGGATTTTTACCGAACTTCCTCTGGCCCCATCGCAAGAGCTCAGCAAAGTCCTGATTTACGGTTCTCATTTGTTAATTTTTCTTTAACTCAATGCCGTTCACAGTATTAAATGGGGTGTGTAAGAGGAATCGAACCTCTGGGAAATCTTTCGATCTCTACATGGGCCACAACCATGCGTGGATAGCCATCGTCCACTGTTACACACATAAAATTTTAATGAACATATTTCTGGATAGATGCTCTACTACATCCAATTTTTTCCATAATTTCTTTATATCTTGCACCATTATTGTACATATCTATAATTTTTTTAGAATTAACAATTGGTGTTTCACGATATATTTCTATTTTTTTAATTATTTCTGGCAAATATGTATTATATAAATCATGCTGAAAATGTTGATCTCCGTGACAATTTGCACATACTATTATACATTTATCCAATTCATGTAAAATGGTTTGTGTTATATCTTTAACACTACTTAAACATATAGTATTAATTTTATTAGTGATTGAAAATTTTTTTGCATTTTCGTTTTTATGATGAAATTGCAAAACGTTATTGCATTTATTATATCCACACAATTCACATTCAAATTTATTAATAGCTTCTAAAATTATTTTTTTATTACGTCTTCTATTGTTTTTTTGATTTGTTACCTCTGTTGCATGCATTTCGCCATGACAATTTCTGCACAACAAATCACATTTTTCAATTTCATCTTTAATAAGGGACCATCTACCTGTGCCAAATAATTCAGCCAATTTAAATTCTTTATTTGATCTATGATGAAATACTAAATGTGATATTTTGTCATCTCCGCAATTTAAACACTTGCCGCCTAATATATTAACAGCTTTTAATTTTTTAGCATTTCTTAATATAAACTCATGTAATCTTTTTTTATTCATAGTTCGTATCCTTTTAATTACTTATCAAAAATAGGATACGAACTTTATATTTTTTTGAATATTCTTAGTTTAAACAAGTACAACCACGTGAAGGTGATATTCTTTGTACTCCTGTGCGAGCTGGACTCGAACCAGCAATTGGCCTTTCGGCACGGATAATTAACAGTTATCTGAGATACCTTTCCTCTCATCGCACAATCTAAAATCTGGCGGAGAGCAGAGTACTCAAAACTCACTCGTTTTACCGAGCCAATCCGTTTCCAGCGGATGACGTTACTCTGAACGTTTTACTCTCCAATAAAAATGGTGCTGGTAGAGGGAATTGAACCCCCACGCTCTTTCGAGCATAAGCTCTTGAGGCTTACGTGGCTGCGATTACACCATACCAGCAATAAAAATGGTGCGGGTAGAGGGAATTGAACCCCCACGTCCTTTCGGACAATAGGTTCTAAGCCTATCTCGGCTGCGATTACGACATACCCGCAAAATTGGTACTCCCGGAGGGAATTGAACCCTCACGCTCTTTCGAGCACAAGCTCTTAAGGCTTGCGTGGCTGCGATTACACCACGGGAGCATTTCTAAAAGAGCTAGACTGAATCGAACAGTACCCTATCATTAGAGTGGATGGTTTTCGAAACCATTTAAGCACCAAGCTTCCCTAGCTCTACTACTTTCTCTATCCATAAATTGTCAAAGACCAAATAAAACCAATAAAAAACCCCAATCTTTCGACTGGGGTATCTCCTTGCATAGTTGGGAGCTTACCCCAGTCCATGGCTCGAGAGCCATGAATTGGATAAACTATTCAAACTATGTACCTGTGCAATCATTTTTATTTCCTTAATTATTTACCTTATTATATCTTTTTTTCTATAGATGTCAACATTATTTTTTAGATATTATAGAAACTTTTCAAAAATGCCTTTCTACTAGTTCTTGAAAATTTTCAGCTTTATCAATTCCATAAACATTAGTTATAGATATAGATTGTAGATCATCTTTCCACTGCTTAAATAATTCACATGATGAAGCCCATACAGTTTGACAATGACGTGCAGTAATAATTTTTACCACTTCATAAAACATTCTTTCTCCTACAATATAGCGTAATAGATAATACATACAAGGTTTCTTTCAATTTATTTCCACTTATTCTAACCCCTTTATTCGTGGTATCCTGCTGAACTTATCCGAGTTTTTCAAGGGCTCAGGATGTTTATTATGCCATATTTTTATCTCTCATTCATTTTAATTTCTATACTCTTATTATGACTGAAATGCTTCATTGTGGTAACAGGAGTAAATTCAGTAACAGGTACAATCTTTTCTTCTGCTTCTGCTACTTGAAACGTATTAGCCTCTTCACATTTAGTTCTAATTAAATCTCGAGCCATTTTTGCTGCTTCAATTGGGCACTCAGCTTCGAATATTCCTTCCCAGTGAACTATATATTGAGATTTCATTCTTTTCCTTTTAAACAGCGCTTACAAGTAACATCTCTCCAACGTTCAGTTGTCTTGGGAAAGTTTCTATTTATACTAGTTCTTGGATATTTAAATGTATTCCAACGGACGAAGCTGTATCCCCATCTATTCATCCCACACTGAGTAACTCCCCAAGACGGACATGTTTTGTGAACTTTAACTTTTTTCATTATTTTATCCAACCACTAGGCGGCTTTGCAAACCCACCAAATGCTTTAGGATATCCAATGTGCTTCTCTTTCTTTAAAGGAACCCCCATATTTTCTAATCCTTGTCTATTTGAATAATAGATTATAAACTCTTCCTTTAAACAGTCAACTTCAAAAGAAGTCGTACTTACTTGATCATGAATCTTATCACCCCAAGTAGTTCCAATATCAAAGGAAGTTGGTTCTATACAGGATTTACATTTTATTTCACGGCCCAGAGTACTACATACACAAGATTGATCTTCTATACTTGAACTATAATTAGTGTGTCCATCATTATAGGTATTGTCATTAGCAGATTTTGTCCAAGTGGTTTTAGGCGGATACCAAGGCGTCATAGGCTCTTTAATTTCTAGAATATTTTTAATGTAGACTGCTGGCATATAAACTACCTGTTTCTCGCTATAAATTTGAACACCAATTACTCCATTGTTTCCTGGTGCCCCAACTTCATTACAGTAACTCTTGCTCTTTCGACAGAATTTAAAACCACCTACAGTCTCTAAATCCTTTCGAAATCCTTTAACATTATAAGATCCCCAACCAGGCACAACATAACCAGGCTCATCTGAACTATCTTTTGCAGGCTCACCTGTGATTACATTAATACCGTCTACTGTGACTACAGCCAATACTCTCTGCCAATCATTGTTATGGATTCGAATAGAATATTCAGAATCCTTTCGGCCTTCGACATAGACCTTGCCTTGGTGATTGAGTTCTTGGATGGGTTTACCGTTAACGAGGACACTAACACTATACTGACTTTTATTCATACTATCTCCTTGCCACCATATGTGGACTTCTTTTTATTAAAGATAACACCATGTCATCTTTTAAATATCTTATCTTAAACTATTTATTTTGCACGTCGTATTTTTGAACAATTCTGATTGGCCTGTCTGCAAATAAAAATTCTGAATCTTTAATGGCTTTTCTAATCCATTTGCCAAAACGCCTAGGACAGTCTATCATACCACTGTGCTCACAACTTCCCATCTGTTCTAAGACTTTTTTAACTATATAATTTGTTTGTTTTTTAGATATCATTATTATCTTTCTTGTTTACAACATATACGCAAAAGCTTCTTCTATACTTAATTTTCTAGGTATCCAGTTGGGTGGATATTTATTATTAAATGGGTGTTTTGTTTGTGAACCATAATTATTACATATTTCTTCTGCTGCATGTGTATAATTACTTTCATGATCATTATGACAGGGGCGTAGATTTTTAACAAGGCACCAATGGTCATTCCATTCCATTCCATTAACCAATATTGTTTTTCTTTCATTTTTTTCTTCTTTTATCAGGATCTTCTGGACCTTTGATACAAATGAATTGTTTTACTTCGTGTTTAATTTCTACTAAATCCTTTTGTGATTCCATTACATCAACAATTGGTTTATATGCACCAGGAGTTTCATCTAGTACAGTTTCATCTTTCAAGCAAAATACACCATCAGTAGCCATTTTATGATCTTCTAATGAAAAGGTTTTTTTCGCTTGAGTTCGAGACATCGCTCGCCCGGCACCATGCGAACAAGAAGTAAAGGATTCAACATTTCCCTTTCCTTCTACAATATAAGATTTAGCACCCATTGAACCAGGAATAATACCTAAGTCACCTACTCGAGCTCTAATAGCGCCCTTACGAGTTACTAACACATTCTGACCAAAATGATTTTCTCGAGCAACATAGTTATGATGGCAGTTGATTTTAATATCTGTATCTAATGTTGTGCCTAATACTTCATCAACAGATTCAATAGTTCGTTCCATCATTATTTTTCTATTCCAATGAGCAAAATCTTGTGCCCAAGTGGCCGCTTGGAGATATTGTTTAAACATATCAGTATCTTTAGGAAAATATGCAAGAAATGGATTTGGGAGTTTGATGAAATATTGTTCACAAACTTCTTTAGCCTTACTGGTGAAGTAATTACCAATTCGAGCACCTACACCACGAGAACCGGAATGAATAATAATCCATACTCGGTTGTGATCTTTCTCTTCATATTCTAATTCAATAAAATGATTACCAGTTCCTAGAGTACCAAGCTGCTCAAAAGTTGCTCCTCTGTCCAAATAAGGATTTTTAAGAATTATGTCATCATATTCCATTTTAAGTTGGCTTTCCCAAATCTCGCGGACACGAGCAGGAATATCATGCCAGCGACCTCTATCACCTTTGCCTCCATTATCTGTTCGACCATTAGGAACATTTCTACTAATGGCATGAAATATTATATCTTCACAATTTTCAAAGTCGTTACGATAAAGATTGGTTCGAACCGCATACATGCCACATCCCAAATCTACACCAACAAAACTTGGAACAATAGCGCCTATTGTTGGAATTACTGACCCAATAGTAGAACCTTGTCCAATATGACAATCGGGCATTGCACAAATGTAGGGAGTAACAAAAGGTAATTGAAGTGCCTGTTTTAATTGTTCAACGGCGCCGAGTTCTACCGGAACAAATCTTGTCCAGGCTTTTATTATCTTATTATCTATTCCATTAATAACATTATAATTATTCATTTTACATCCTATATCATTTCGTATAATAATATAATAATTTCTATAAAAAATCAAGTCAAAACTATAAATAATTATATAACACAGGCTATGTCATGAATTATCCTTTTATTCTATTTTCTTCTTTAAGTACCATCTAAACCCATATTCATCTGCTTCATAAATTCCTGGAACAAAAGAACCTGTTGTTAATATAATTTGCAAAGCTGTTTGCGTTTCTGAATGCAATTTTTGATATTTTTCTTCTTGATTATGTGTAAGTGAATCAGGTTGTCCATCTCGTCCTATTTCTTTGCCTGTAAGTATTCTATGAATATCTTCTAGAACATCACTATTACCATATGGTCTTTTACAATCAATTGCCGGTGCGCCAAATTCACAATCGTCCCACCCAACATATACACTTCTTAATAACTTTATATGGTTTTCAGTTAATTTAAATTTTATTATTTTCATTCATATTCCTCTTATTTTTATATATTTTAAAGGAACTATTAAAGAAGTCAATTAAAAAAGAGGTTATTCATCATTCCATATCTGGGGCTTCACATCTTCCAACAATTCTCGTCTTACATTTTTTACAAACAAAAGCTCTAGAACAACAATCATATAACCTGCCACAACCATGTATTTTGCGCTCTGCGGGAGTACACGCAACTTGATAAGCTATGCTATCACATTCTGGACATACAATTTCGGATACATCTCTAGGTAAACGAGTATATATGTTTCTTGTTTTCCACTCTTTAGGATTTGTAATTGTTTTCATTCATATTCCTCTCTGTTTAAATCAATTACTTTAGGAAATCGTGGAACAAATTTATCAGGGGTTAAACCGAAATACCTGACTGTGCACGATTTTCCAATAAACTTCGATTTATTCTGCCACACATACACCAAAAACTTATGTGGGCCATTAATAGAAGGTTCAAAAGGTTCACCACTCTTAGAATGCGTTTCGATTGTAACTGCCATTCCAGTTTGATTTCCTTTACCTTCCTTTATACCTTCTACTACAAATTCATCATCATCAAATACTTTATACTTTAAAAGACTAGTCGAACGTTTGTTGTCGTATGCTTTATTCAGCCTGATAATAATTCCTTCATATCCTTGTGCAACAAATTGTTCATGTGCTCGCATTACATCATTGTGGTTTCCTACTTCAACTGTGTCGACCATTCTAATGTATTTTATAGGACTTAGCTTTTTAACTGCATCCTGATAACGATCAAGGAAAGGATCCTTTTCTTCCAACGTACCGATTACAGGAGCATCATAACAATGAAATTGAATGTACTTTTCTGAAAGAATTAAATCTTCTGTTGTGGGCTTCTGTTTTCGAATAATACTACTTAGTGTATTAAAATCATCATGAAATTCTGTATTATAAAGTTCACCATCTAAAATAGCATCAGGTTGATTTTTAAAGAAGGGTACAAGTTCTTTTAAAATATGTGGTATAGCTTTGTGTACTTTTCCTTTACGAGTTTGAGCACCGTTTTTTGTAATGATACATCGGTGTCCATCCAACTTGGGTTGTTCAAATACCTTAACACCAGCTCTCCATACTTTATCTTGATAGTCTACATACTTTTTAGCTAACATACATTCATAGTAATCAGGACCATCACCAATATTAGCAATATCTTCTACGTATCCCGATTCTACTTTTTTAGTCCACTTAGATTGTGCTTCTTTTAGTGCTTGTTCCTCTCCAGATGTTTCATTAGCTTTGCCAGTATTTTTTCCTTTACAAACTGTTGGCTTAGAAGTAGTTAGCGCACCGCCAACTTGACCTGCAATTGAATAAAATGTATTGTTTTCAACAATGATCTGCCACTGTTGTGCTGCACCTGTCTTGGCTGTTTTGTATAGTAATGGAAATTCTTTTTTCATTCGTTTCAGTCACTCCAATCATATTCTGGCAATCCAACTGTTTTAAATATATCTTTTATTACTTCTTGAAACAATGCACCTTTACCCTCATCACCCCAACCTTTGCGATCGCCTATTTCATTAACAAACCAATAATTGGCTACGTATATAAATCATACATGTTTTTAGCTTTAGTAATACGAGCACAAGCTCTTCCTGACCAACCATTATCTTTCCAATAAGATTTAGCTGTGGTTTTTAATGCTTCAAATTGTTTACGAGTGATTTTGATTTTCATCTGCTACAATCACAATTCTTTTATTTTCCGGAATCATATTTAAAATTTCCTCAAATGTGGGTGCTTTGCCTACACCCCCCAATTCAGCTTTGATACCATCATAATTTAAAGCAAATTCGTGCGTCCAAACAGATCTTCCAATAGTCTTTTCTACAGCTTCATGAAAGATATCAAAAGGCATACATAAACATTCTTGATTGAATTGAAATAATGCACGTTCTTTAAATGACATTTTTTCCCATGCTTTTGAATCAGCAAAGGCTATTGCTTGTTCGCTAGTTAATTGTTTCATGAATCAACCCCTAATGTAATTTTATCACCATCTATTGTCATACAGCTTATATCTAAATCGCTTAATACATGCCCCCAAATTCCATACTTACCATCTGACTGCTCACGATTAAGTAAAATTGACTTTCCACCTTCTATACCCAATTTGGCTTTAAAAGAGGATGTGTTATCTTCTATATCGTATACTTCACGATAAGCTTTGCAACAAAGGTCTACCACTTCTTCTCGAGTCAAACCACTCTTACCTGTTTTAATGGTAAACTTGGCAGGCTTGTTTAGCGGGTAATCAATAATCAATTTATAAGTCTTATTCTTAGGAAGAACAATCTCGTCTGTTTTAGTTTCTTTAACTTCCTTTTTGTATTCTTTAGATTTACGCATCCACTCAGGAAATAAACTTTCACCTCTTTCCCAAGATGCTAAGTGAACATATCCTAGTTTAACTCTTTTCATATCTACTCCATTTTGCCTGATTTTAGACTTGCAATTCCGTGCATAGCTACTACAGCAATATCAAACAGTTCTTGTATTTGAGCATCTTTATTGTTGACATGAACTTCTCGTTCAAATTCTGCAACTTCTTCAGATAATACTCCTAGTATTTCATGACTACTATAAAAAATTCCAGGACCCTTTTCCTGAAGCTTCTTGTGATAAAATGCATCAAAATCTTTTACCACACTTTGTGGATCTTTCACCGGAGGTCTTGGGCTCATTGTTCTACCTTTTTACCATCTACAGATATAATATCACCTGTGTCGACATCTATTTCAATTCCAACTTCATAAGCAGCATTTTCTAAATTGCACAGTTGTTCTTCTGTCAAATCAGGATACCCTTCTTTCCACTCACTTCCGTGAAGATATATTTTTTGTATATTCATTTTTCTCTTTCAAATTTCCTTTTTCATTATTTAAATTATATGAAATACCAAAGCAAAGTCAATGAAATACTATTAAGTCCAAAGGAACTTCCGGATCTTAATAAGTCGGATAAGCATGTCTTGTTCTTCTTCTAATAGTTTTTTTTCAAGCTTTGGCAAATTATCATGATTAATATTATCTTGTTCGGTTTGAGGAAGATTGTGAAATAATTCAAAACCTTTTTTATTTATACCACTTACCTTACAATTTTGTCGACGTTCTGTGAACCATTTATCTAGTACGTCTTCAATTTCTTTTTGTCTGTTTGGATAATTAATCCACCAATTATAAATAGTTCGAATTTCTTTAGCTGCAGATTTAAATGGTTCTTCATCCCAACAGACTATTTCAAAACACTTTTCATCTTCTACATACCGCCGGAGGAGTTCCATATTACCATGAAGCATCAGTTCGTCGACATCATGCCACCATTTCTTATTCAATCCAGTGCGAATTAAATCGTATCTTTTGAACAACAAATTCCTAATATCGTAATATCTCATTTTCCACCTATATAATCCCATATTGTTTCTCCTTATAACATTTCTGCAAACCATTCAGGATGATTTATTATTTCATCCATTGTAATTTTTTCAAATCGCGTGGAAAAATATCCTCCAAGACTTCCATTAACCTTTATATGAACAAAATCCGCAGAGGTCTCCATAATTATATATACATCACCTATTTTTATAGCGGAAGCTGAAATAGGATATTCTGTATCGACCACTTTTACAAAATCACCAGGTTTAAATTCCATTTTACACCAGTTTCAAAAATCCAATTTCATTAGAAAACCAAATATTCCTGCAACCACAATTCTTTAAAAAGTTATAACAACAAAGACACGGCTTAGAATTCTTTAAGCTACCTTGTTTATCCATTCGGATATTAACTACATCAAATTCAGCTTTATCCATGATACCCTTTACTTGAAAATATGCATCCGTCTCAGAATGTATTTTACAATGATCTTTGTAAATAGTCAACGGAGTTCCTACACGATTCATTCCAAAGCCCACTATCTTATTATTTTGAATTATAAAAGAATAGTGCTTGTAACAATTGTATTGTGGATGCTTAGTGAGATATTCATATGCCCGTTCAACACATTCATATAGAAGTTTTCTTTTCATAGCATATCTATAAAATATTCTTCAAACATTTTCTCTTTAGAATCGTAAAGATCATATTTCCACATCCTAGGATCATAACTTATTTCCGATTGTAAAGTTTCTCCTATTGTGCAGTTATACATATGTGAATCTGACCTTAAATATATAAGTTTTTTATCATGAGAAGTTAAAGTAGATGCTTGATAGATTATCAATGTATCTTTTTCACCTTCTCTTAATCCTTTAACTACTAGATATTTCATAAAAACTCTACAATGTGTTCAGCTATTAATTCTTCCATTGTTTCATATAACATTGTTACACAGTTCATTGATCTACAGGATACGGTGAATTGTTGCCCTATATTCCAACCCATCTTCGATGTTGTTACTATTAATTTTGCACTATAATATTTCTCATTGTTTAGCGTAAACCTTTTACCAATAATTTTATATATATCAGTAAATGGCTCAGACCAACCACCGCCAAATTGTTTATAAATATATTTGGGGTTCATAAAAACTCTACAATGTGTTCAGCCATTAATTCTTCCATTGTTTCATATAATATTATAGTATAAACATACGGAACAGGAACTGTACTAACTAGAAAAATCATTCCTATGTGACTAGTAGGATAAGATGTTGTTTCTAGTAATTTTGCTCTATAATATCCATCTAGAGAATCTTCGATAATTACATATATATCAGCAAATGCATGTTTATGATTAAAAAATCTTTTGTATATATATTTTGCTTTCATAATAAATCCACCAACAGATCTTCATTTTCTTCAACATCTTTAATATTAATTTTTTTACAGCGCCCGGGCCAATACGTAAAATTGATATCATTTGGTGGTTTTAACCATTTCCCTATTACAAACCATTCATAGTGATCTGGCGTATAATCGATTGCCCTTGATTCTATATCTATTACTCTGGCATAGTGTCCTTGCCGTTCCTGGCGGAATGCAAAGCCTTTATCATTTAAGTTTGTAACTTGTATAATATCTCCTGGGAGCAAATCTGGCCGGGTCCATTTATTATAGGGATCATTCATAGCAAATCTACAAAGTGTTTTTCTGAGAGTTGTTCCATCGTATCATATAAATGATACTCCCAGTTATCGTCGTCATAATCCATTTCTTGTTGTATAGTGCCGCCACAATGCCCAACTTCTTCAGGCTCTAAAGATTTGATTAATATGGTGGGATCAGTTAGTGATTTTGATTTATATATAAACCTCTTCTGGCCATATTTTATTTATAGCAATTAGATACTTCATAAAGCATCTACAAACATTTTAGTCAACAGTTCATCTGGTCTTTCAAACGCTTTCATATTTCTCCTTGTTATAATAAGTCCACAAAATGTTTTATTGCAAGTTCTTCAAATGTGTCATATATTTTAACATCAAACTTTTTGGTATAACCATCTTTACGCCCCCAATTTTCAATTATTACTGAAAATGGAACACCTTCTTCAGTTGCGGTATCACTCCAACCAAAATTGTGTATTGTTAAAGATTTGTCCTCATCCAATTCTTTAAAAACTGCACCCCTAGTTCCGTCGAGCTTTCTAACCCATAAATATTTCATAAAAGTTCCACAAATAGTTCATCTCTTCGTGCTTTTTGTTTTCGGGTTAAAAACCATTTCTTTAGAAGTTTATTAAGTTCTTGTTCATTTAATATTCGTTCCGTTACGATAAATTTTGTATTGTAATCAGGAAAATCTAATTCAATATTATAATAATGACAGGTACACATTTTATGAACTAGGGTGAGGATGTTCAGTATCAAATTTTCGGGCGAAACCTTTAATTATCCAATCAAAATATGCTCTGTCTATTCCAATATCGTGGTGCTCTTTTTCACTTTCAAACCATTTGTGACGATCAATGTCTTGCTCCATATCGTGAATATGTTTAACTAACTCAAATTTGTTAATATCAACCTTTTCATTTTCATTATTCATGTTGATGCCTGTTGTTAATATTTATAATTTATATATAAATTATAATTGAACTAAGAGGCAAAGTCAATAAAATAAAAAGAGGATATTAGTTTCCTAATATCCTCTTTTATACTGCCAAATGTTTATGCAACGTGCTCAGCCGGAGTCTGTAAGAAATCCTTAACATCCTCAGGAACTGTATCCACTACTACACTCTTCTTATCTGCCTTTTTTGCACGAGGAGCTTTCTTGGCTTGAGGAGCAGCTTCTGGAAGATTGCCTTGCTCTGCCATCTCACGAATTTCCTGATCAGACTTGCCTTGTTTGCGTAACTGTTTAGCAATTCTAGAAATGTAATTTTCTCGAACAGCTTCTTCACTACCATGCCGCTTAATCAGTCGTGCCCAGAAATCCTTAGAAACCGCTCGCAACTCGCCTGTTACAATACAACGAACTTTGTTCTTATAAGTTTCTGGTTCTGGTTCGCCTTGCAAAACTCTTTTACCCAATCGCGAAACATAATTGGTTTTAAGGTCTTCCTCGCTATCAAACTTAGCAACCAACTTATTCCACCTTTCATCATTTACGTATGAAAAGTTACCCGTTACCGAACACCGCAACTTCTTACTCATATACTGTACCTTTCTTTTGTTTTGTACCTTATTACATTTAAATGATATAATATTACAAAATTGATGTCAAGTAAAATTATAGAAAGACCTCAAAATGTTCTGCCACCAATTCTTCTATGGAATTATATATTTTTCCATAGAATTGTGAATGGTGTTCATTATATTGGTTTATACCTTCTATAAAGGACATGCAGCATTCTGTCGGCTCGCGCGCCTCATGTGTTAGAGAACAGTATGAATCTAGTAGCGATATAATATTAGTATTAATATTGTGAGCGGAATACACCCAATATCTCTTATTATCAATTTTATCCATTAAAAACATATATTTCATATAACCTAAAACATATTAACAATCATATCAGGATTGTCATTAATATACTGTTCAATTTCTTTATTAGTAGCTTTTTTAAATCTGTTAAGAGGTGCTATAACACACTCATATTCATTAACCCATACCTGAACATACACATGTGATTGAATTTCTTTAAGTATATAACACTTTCCCTTTCGAAGAGAAGGTATGTTAGAATTGTTAATACATTTAACTATATCGCCTTTTTGCATTATAAAAACTCATCAAAGTGTTCAGCAACTAGATCTTCCATCGAATCATATAGTTCATATGAACAATTTGGTATATCAAATTTCATCTCTTCTTCAAGAGACATTGAGGTATATGGAGTATTCTGAGTTGGTGCTTTAATAGTGGTAACCTTTTTAGTAGACATATTTTTAGCAGCCAATATATAAATTAATTCAGGTACTTCTGTGGAAACCTTGATATGTTTTATATACAGATATTTCATAATAGATCCACAAAGTGTTCAGCAGCTAATTCTTCCATACTATTATAAATATATGCTTTATCTCCACGTTCCTTCCAAAACTTTATTATATCATTTATATTTATATCACAGAATTTTATGATCGGCAGAGATTTTTCACCCACCATAACTTCCCAGGAATTATCCTCAAGCGAATTTATCTTCCAGATGGTTATATTTTCTGACGACCAGGGTTTAAATAAGATGTATTTCATAAAATGTCAGCAAAGTGATTCATTATTGCTTGTTCATAATCATCATATACTTTGTAGAACCATACACCGGTAAATTTCCATCTTTTAATGCTCTTAGACATTGTATGGCGTGTTGGAATATTAAAACCTATATATTTATTTTTACAAAAAAGAGCTTTTCCGTGATGTTGGAGTGACTCAGCCTCATATAACACAGCTTGGTCTATTGTTCTATCACCATTATAACTCCATACAAATATATATTTCATAGTAGCACATCAAAGTGTTCAGCAGCTAATTCTTCCATTGAATTATATTCTTTGTATAAATGATGTTTATACACGGATAAATATTCTTTCAATGTAGAACCACTGGTGTAAGGAACTTCGGTATAATTATTCGCATTATTAAATACAATCACAAAACGACTATTAAGTTTATCACCTTTAATGATCATAATATGATTATGTTCGTGTATAAAAAAATACCATTTCATGTTAATGTTTTTTCAAAAGTGATTTGATTTTACAAACACAATGTTCAACATATTTACAAGTATCACATTTTCGATTGTTGTCTAAATAAACAGTAGGAAGTAAGCATGAATGTTTAGTGAAGTCTTTAATCATTTCTGGATCATTCATTAAAGAAGCTGTTGGCCTCTTCACCGGTCTATAATATATTGGAACTCGACTATCTCTAATGGCTTGTTTAACTTCTCTTTTTTGCTTTCGTTCTATCTTTCGTTCTTTTTTATATTCTCGAATACCCTTAGCTTCTTCATGGATTGTTTTATCATCCATATCCATAATGCTTTTAACAGGCACTTTAGCTTTAATTAGACGTTTGACATCTCTGCTAATGTATTGTTCACCAAGAGCCTCAAAGGTTTTATATTTCTTGAGAAGAGAATCCATATGTATTTGTGTGCAATAACGAGGAAGGTGACTAATACTGCACAAGACATAATATGAGTTTGGTGATATTCTATATACACCTTTACATAGTTTTTTAAATTTTTTGAGATCTATCTTTTTCATATTTATATTATATCATATCCTATGATATAGTCAATGAAATTACAAAAGGTCTGCTAGTTCTTCTGGATGTTCTTCTAAAAATTTTTGAACGTCTTCTATTTTTTTAAATCTTTCTGAGTAAAAACCTCGCTGGGGTTTATAGTTTTTAAGGCGGACGGTCGAGAATATACTACCCATTACTGACCCTTGACAAATATACAGTTTACCTAATATTAAATCGGGGGAACGAGATCCGTTAATATCTGCATTGTTTATACACACTAATATATCATCTTTTTTAAATACCATATTTTACCATTCTAATTTACCAAGAAGAATATTGACTGAATGTTTTTCACAGATATATAAAAGAGCTTTGCTAGTTATCCTAAAATAATCTACTATTGTGTTTATATAATCCATTATGTCATTATATTTAGTAATTTGATCAAGCCCTATACAATATGTGCTTGTACCCACTCCAGTAAGATTTGATAATCCTTCAATCCAGTTTCGAGAAATAAAATCTCGAGATTCGGTTCTACATATAGGAGACATTATTTCACACTTTGGAGGATTTAAAGTCTCATACCCGCAATTATGAACCCACACATCTATTACTTCACCTTTATGATTACATAAAAATATACCAAATTGGAATTTTGCATCAACTATTTTTCCATCGGGTTTAGAAATTTTCCAAGGAATACTACCTACATTTAATGGCAGGTGAGATAAGAATTGAGAAGGATCATTTGAATCTCCTGTTCTAAATTTAGGCCCGTAGGCTACTATAACTTTTGCGACATTTACATCATACTCATTACCAATATTAAAGAAGGGCTGGCCTCCTAGTCGTTGACCATTTCCATTAATTAAAACTGGACCTTTTTTTGGATGAATAATAGATATATGATCCATATCAAAAGCTTTACATGTGAAAGATACATCAAAACTCATAACTTGATTTTGTGGTTGTTTTAAATAAAGAGACGTGAACAGTTCTCTAAAATCTTTTATGATATCTACTCGCTTTTTAGTTTTTACTTGCTTGTATAAATCATCAGTTGGAATGTTTAATATTTTGCTCAAATTAATGCCAAGATTTTTTCCTATCTCCCTGTCATATCTGCGTTCTTTGATACTCTTTTTAATTTTGAGAAATTGTGGAACAGGATTTAAATATTGGTCTAATGATTTTTTAATTGACTTAAAATAGTTTGGAATAATATTACGAGTTTTCAAATCTAATATGACAGATCCAAATATGTTATCAATACTCTTTTGTCTGCTGTCCATTAAAGATTTTGCATACTCATCACAATTTTTTATATCTTCTATGGTTATATTTTTCATATATACATATAATATAGGAACTATAATGGTTAATCAATAAAAAAACAAAGTATTTAAAGAGGGTCACAACACATTTGTTATCCTATAATATAATAATAAGGAAAGAGTCCAATTTAAAATTCACATGTTATGACACCAAAATATTTCAAGTGGTCAGATTTAAACGGTTTTCAAATATATGAAATATTAAAATATAGTCCTAATGGTGTAAGTTTAGTTAAATTGGTGATATCTAGATATTCTGGAGATAAATACAGATCAAATAATAACAACCCGTTTCCATACAAGATTGAAAACGGTGAATTTTCTACTGGGGCCTGTATTGAATATATATACTCACTGCAAAAATATATAGAAGACAATTTTGCGGACTTTTTATAAATAGATTTTCCTTGCTTTATTATTGGCAAATAAATAATTGACTTATAACGCGGTTTCATATATAATGTATATGTAATTAAGGAAAGGAACTAAGCAAAAAAGTGAAAGGTAACTAAGATGATTAAGGTTTCCACAAAGGAATATGAAAAGCTGCTTGAGATCAATTACGATGCTCGGCAGCCGTTGTTTGTAATGGGAGGTTTCGGAATTGGTAAGTCCGCCATTCCGCGCCAGCTCTTTAGCAAGATTGCAAAGAAACAGGGGTTACAGTACATTGAATGGTCGGATGCTGTGCTATCTCAGAAGATGGAATGTATCAACAATCCTGAGAAGTATTTTGTATTTGCCGACCAGCGTACAAGTCAGATGGATACGACTTCATTGGTTGGTATTCCTAATATGACCAAGTCCGATTTGTTGGAGAACATTCCGTATAGCTGGGTTGTGTATTTCACCCAATTGAAAGCTAACGGTGTTATTTTCTTTGACGAAATCAACCTGGCAGCTCCTATTGTTCAATCGATTACCTATTCTGCGATTCATGATCGTGTTATTTCAGATCGCCGGTTGGGTCCGAATGTTTACGTCTTCGCAGCCGGTAATCGTATGAAAGATCAGGCTCACATCTTTAATATGCCTGCTCCGTTGAAGGATCGATTCTCTGAATTGGAAGTCGAGCACAATACAGATGAGTGGGTGGATTGGGCTATTGAGAATCGGGTTAACCCGCATTTGATCAGCTTTATTCAGTGGAAGCCTTCGAATCTGTATAATGCTTCTATCGCTAAGGACGAGAAGCCCAGCACACCTCGTGGTGTGGTTCGCGCTTCAAAGCTGATGGGTTCTCGGGAAATTACATCAAATCAGGTACACCAGCTGATTTCGATTGCGGCCGGAGAGTCGTTTGCAACGGAATTTCAGGCGTACGTGAAGTGTTATCGAACGATTGAATGGAAGGTTCTGTTTGCTAATCCTAAAAGCGCTAAAGAATTGACGCTCGATCAGCAGTTCGCAGTTTCAGGGGGTCTGGTTTCTCAATTCACCGAAGCTGTTGAAGGAAAGAGTAAGAAGGACGCTGAATTGATTGATAATATATTTAGTGTAACGGAAAATCTTCGGGATGACTTTACGATCAATGTTCTGCGAATGTTGAGGGATACAAACAGGGAGCAGTTTGTGAAGGCTCTCAAGAGTCATTCTAAGGGACCTGAGTGGGCTAAGAAGTATACCAAGTTCCTGGTTAACTTAGATTAATTTAGGTGTGGAAACCTAAAGCTTGGGAATGAGACCTCTAATCATTCCCAAGCTATATTAATATAATGAGAACCGTTTCGTTTATTATAGTATTTTATTGACACCCTTCATTAGTTATCTTATAATATAATTAGAAATAAAGGAAAATACAAATGTTAACTACTGCTGAAAGAATTATTAAAAATACGGTATATCTTCAACGGGAGAAACCGTTCTTCAGTTATTTGCTTATGAGTTTTAAAGTAGATGCCGTTGATCCTAAAAATACGGATATTCCTACGGCTGGTGTAAATAAGTATGGCAATTTGTTCTGGAATGAAAATTTCTTTTCTAAGCTCTCTGACGAAGAGATGCGCGGTGTGTTGTGTCACGAAGTTTTGCATTTAGCAAAAGGTGACTTCTTTCGATCTGGTAAACGCGAAGCAATGATTTGGAATGTTGCTTCAGATTGCGTTATCAATCACATTTTAGTTGAAGAGGGATTTAAGCTTCCCGGTGAAGCTTATATACCTGAATCAAATGGAAACATTAAAATTGGTAAGAAAACCTATAATGTTTCAGGAAAAACAACTGAACAATTTTATGATGAAATCATTTCAGATATTGAGATGATTAAAGTTTATGTGAACGGAAAGGGTGGAGGAAAGAGACAACCTGGAAAAGGACAAGGTCACGGCGGATTTGATGTCCATTTGGAGGGTGACAAAGACGATAAGGGAAATTCTACGGGTCAGGAAAAGGAAGGTTCTGCATCTTCTAAAGCTGCTGAAAGTGTATGGAAACGCAGAACTGTTGAAGCAGCAACTGTGGCAAAACAGCGCGGTGCCTGTCCTGGATTTGCTAATGAACTTATTGATGGTATTTTGAATCCTAAGATTGATTGGCGAACGCGTATTAAGAATTTCGTAACTGATGAAATTCCGGTGGATTATGATAATCGAGCTCCTGGTCGGAAGTTTTATGGCACGGGAGTATGGGCTCCTAGAATTAAAAGGGAGAACATCGAAGTGTTTATTAGTATAGATTGCTCAGGTTCAACCAGTGGAGATCGAGTTGACTTTGCAAGTGAAGCAGTTGGTATTTTAACATCACACGCACAAGTCAATGCTCGATTAATTTGCTGGGATACAGAGGTTGATCCTCACAATGACATTGAAGTGGATACCAATACTGTAGACAAGTTAATAAAGATGAACTTGGAGAACATTTCGGGTGGTACAGAGTTGTCCAGTTACACGAGATACTTGGAAAAGAAAAGGTATCAGTCACGAGTTCATATTATCTTGACAGACGGATATATCGAAAGTGAACCTGTATGTCCTCGTGGAACGTGTCTGTTCGTGCTGACTAAGGGCGGCTCAGATGAAATTATTAAAAAGTATGGTGAAGTTTGCTATCTCTCGGATGTCGAACGCGAATGAAATCGCCTATTAAAATAGTTAAGTTCAGAAAGAAGATTACAAAAGTAATCTTTAAATCTAAACCACGACATCATGCAAGTGGATGTGAATGCACATTTTATATTATTAACAAGACAACAGGATTGAAGGTGTGGCGCCGGAAAAAAGATGCAACTTATTCTAGAACACACCAAGCTCGGGCTGCTAAAATACAAATAGGGCCTAAGGTACTAAGTCCTGTAATTCCTATCTACAAATCTCCTATTAAATCTGTAAGTCCATATTATGGATATATTACTGAACGAGCTTATCAATCAGAAGGTAAGAATCATTATTTTGATTTGCCAATTACAGAAAGTCTTATTCAAAAAGCTGTAGATAATAATTGTTTATCTCATCACCGTTATGATGATCATTCAGGTAATTTTGGTTTGATTGGGGATCGACCTGTTATTTTAGATTTTGGTGAAGAAAACTGGAGAGATTAATTTCAAAAGAGATAAATACATAAAAGGAAAACCTTATGGAAGACGAAGATATTTTGTTAACTGTTGATGACGTAAAAGATTTAATTCATGATTTCCTACGGGAGCATCGTGAAGAGGTTATAGATATTATTGTTGAAGAAGGCGGAACTGTTGGGTTGTATAACAAAACCATTGATAAATTGTTCAATGAATAAGTTGCCTAAAAAGGTTTATATAGAGATTTTAGATGATAGCTGGGATAGATATTGTGCTCCAGGTGATTATTATGAAGCGGTCCTCGGCGAAGGCCACTCATCTTGTTATAATCTTAGAAAATTAGATGGTACATCTATAACATGGTTTTTTGAAGAAACAATTTTAGAATCTATTAAAAAGAATCATTTTAAACTTTTATCAAAAAATGAAGTAAAACAATTAGTCCAGGACAGGTTTTGGGACTTCTTGTAAGGATTTTAATGAAAATTTTGAATGGAGAAGCCTACTTATACTCTTATAGATGTGGTTGTTCAGCAATTGTTAGAGTTGTAAAAAATGCTGACGGCGCTGACCGGTGGATAAAAGGTAAAATATTAGTTTATAATAAATCTCCAAAATGTGATTTTAGTATACAGTTTCCAACTGGTGTTACGTTTAATTTTGAGCGTACAAGAATGAAAAAACTTACCACAAAACAGATGCATCAACATTTTGTAGATCTATTATAATATTGTTTAATATTGACTTTTCAATTAGTTATCTTATAATTAAGAAAATCAAATAAAGAATACATGATATCTAAATCCATGCAACGCAGACTGGCTGTTCAAAAGAAAGGTAAATCTGTTATTAGTGGACTCGATGTTGTTGATGATATTTTATCTGCTGCATATGACATAATGACTGAACTAGAGAAACAATATGGACAAATACGAAATCAAATGTAATGAAGAAGCTGAGTATCCTTGGGAAGTTTGGTGTGGAGAGAAGTGCCTCAAGAAAGGTCTCAGAAGCAAAGGTGTTGCACATATGGAAAAAGAGATTTTAGAAGGCATAGATAAACTAAAGATTGTCTTTCCAAAGAAAGGTCGGTAACATGCACTATGATGAAACTCCTTAAAAAAGTGTTTGCACCTAAGCCAATAGTGTATTCTCTTTTTACTGATCGTAAAGATACAACTATATGGTGTTTAGCAACTCATGCCCACCTTTCAAGGTTTTTTAACGGGTGGCAGGCAAGATTTGTTAATTCTAACATACCAGGAGTTCATGCAAGTTTATATGGTCGCGAAGCTTACCGCCGCCGGACATTAAATGAAGATGAAATTTTTATGTATATGTTATAAAGGAATATCATGGAAATCAAAAATAAATTGTTTATTGAGTGGGTCGATTCGTGTAAATCAAACAATTTAGTTCAAGAATTAGTGCAAACAAAAGAAGGAGAAAATGCTTTGTTTACTGCTTTTCGCTCTGGTATGTTTGCTGTTTTAAAGACCTCACTTGAATTTTCAGATATTGCGGCAATAATTACAAGAAAAGTATGGGATAGAGTAATTGGATAAGGAAATAATATGAATATTGAATTCAAAGGCAGATTAATGGAAGTTGTTGAACTGGTTCCTGGATTGGTTCAAAAAGGCAAAACTATGTTTTACATCCAGGATAGAGTTAATAAAAAATGGTATTATTCTTCGCCTGATAGGTTAGCTAAATTAATGGAAAAATATGGTTCGTATGAATCCATTGTTGCTAATACACTATCTCGAGATTCAAAACGAGAATTAAAAGCACAATCTAAATAGAACAGGTAAATGAAGCATTCTGATATCAAAATTGGTAAATTGGTACAAGCTGTTACTAATAAATGGGCTTGGGCTCGTAACGGTAAAGTATATATAATTACTGGGCGGGGAAGGCGTCGCGGTACTGTTCTACTTAAAGATTTCCATACAGGTTATGAGGCTCATGCCAGTTATCCTATTATTGATTTCAAAATAATAACACAGGATGACATAGAAAGAGATCCAGAATTATTTGTACTACTATTATAATATTTATTTTCATATGGAAACCTGGTTTGGTAAATTTAAAGTTGGAGATTTAGTTAGGTGTATCAATAGACACAGCAGGCTGGACAGCGGCAAAATATATAAAGTAGCTTTTGTAAAAATAAATGGAACGCATGCAGATCTAATTGCTGTTTGTGATATACACGAAAAAATTGTTTTAACCTCTTATCCTATCTATTATCCTGAAATTGCTTTTGTTAAAATTGATACAACTAAAGCAGAAGACTTTGCAGATTTGTTATGAGCACTTACATATTAGCTATTAGTCGAAATAGTAAAGATGCGTGGTGTTTGTTAAAAGAATCCCCTAATTGTCCACGTATATCATTTGGTTATTGGGGAACTATAATTAATAATAATAATATTGTTCGTGGTCTCTCAAAAGATAGCATTTGGTGGTTTAGTGAACATTTTTATACGTTTAAACACATAAAACAGGAAGAACTTTTTCCATATCTACTTTAGTTTTTTATTGATCTTTTCATTTGTTTTCTATATAATAAAGAAAATGAGGAAGGTGTACGATGAAAAGGAAAGCTACAAAAAAAGTAACTCGCAGGCGCAAGACTAAGAAATCTAGTAAATTAAAAGTCTTTGGTGCTCAGTTACTTCTATTTGTTGTGCTGGTATGGGGATGGATGCTAATTGAAAATGCTACATGGAAAATTTTAAATAGGTTTAATGTTACAAATCCTACAGTATTAGTTAACTATAGATAGGAATTAAATGAAAGCTAATGAAGTAGTCCGTAAAAGTTATACAGCAGAAACTGTTGGCGATGTTATAGATTATTTGTCACAGTTTCCTCGTAATATGCCTATTCATGCATCAGCAGAAGCTGATGCATGTCACTAAGAAGGGTTTGATTTTATTTGGCTTAGTACTCATTGTAAGTGGGATCAAAAACTTGTAAATGAAGGAAGAGAAGATGAAATGGAAGTTATTGGGCCAGCATTAAGAGTGGATCATTAACAAATGAGGTAACCATTAAAGCTAAAGATGCAATGGCTAATTGAATTAATAGAAGATTGGCGAGATGCCGTTGTTAAATGGTTTTGTGGAGAAAAATGAATACTACATATACAGATTTTGAAAAATGGGTTATCAATAGAAACATTGAAAACAATCCAGTGACACTGAAACATTTAAAAGAGGGTGATATAGTTTTGTGGCGCCATCCGCGGTGTGGTTGTAAAGCTATATTTAAAATTACATCAATAGATAATGAAACATTAAATGGTACAAGCATTCTAAGTGTACCAGGCGGCGCTTGTAACAAGCTTTTAATCGTAAAAGTTAATGAACCTTGTTCATTTGATATATATGAGGAAGAAAGTATTGCAGTGACAAAACTTTCTTCAGAACAACTTCAAGAATATCTATCAGAACATTTTGAAGATTTGTTATGAAATACTACATTTATAATTATAAACTAAATTCTTTACTGAAAGCTGTAGTAAGCCATCGTAGCGGTGAATTTAATGAGTTCAATCACCTATGGCACTCCGGATATATTGAAACATGTAGTAACGAATTTCGTCGGTGGGATTCTATAGGAGCCCACCGTGATAAACCCTTTAAATTTTTAACAGAGCTATGGGATATTAAAGAAATTACAGACAAAGATGAGTTGTTTGCAGAATTGCTATAGTTTATAAAATGAACAACTATGTTAAAATAGTTAATGCTGATAGAAATCCTTTGCTTGAGGATATATTAGAAATTTACCCAAATATGTTGTGGGAAGTGAAAGACTCAAAGGTCTTCGCCGCGGGCGCGACGGGATATGAGTTTGTACATATTGTTCCTTTAATACAAATCTCTGGTGAAACTGACAGGCATGTCCCGTGGAAATTTGATGGTAAAATTGACCCTTTTGTTGTTTTTAAATATCGAGTGAAAGAGGTAACATCTGAAGAAGTTATTAAATTTTCTGAAATGTATTTTGTAGATTTGCTATAGTTTATAAAATGAACACAAGTGACAAATATATCAAAATAGTGAATTATGCTGATAATTTTTTGTTTAAGTCTGTAAACTTTTACTATCCAAATTTATTGTGGACTATAAAAGCTGAGAACTTGGATAGACTGAAAATAGAGGACGTTCCATTTGATTTTGACCTCGGCTTGAACAGTGTAATGATTAGTAATCTAATAAAATTAGATATTCCTCGCGAAACGGTACCGACAAGTGTTATGCACTTTCCTCGCGGCTCTATACTTTGGTCGTTTAGACGACGTTTTGTTTTAGCAACACCTGAAGAAATTAAAAAATTTACAGAGGAATTCTTTGTAGATTTGTTATAAATATTTTATTGATTTAAGGGTTAGATTATATACAATATAAAAAATAAGGAGAGTTATGAACTATTATCATGAAGTAGATTCTAGAATGATTCGAAAGATTGGTTACAATGACAAGTTGGAGACTCTAACAATTGAATTTGTTATGGGAAGAACATACAATTATTATAATGTCCCACTTGATACATTTACTGAACTACGTGATGCCACATCAAAAGGTGAATACTTCATCACCAGCATCAAAGATGTATATGAGTATGACAGGGTTTTGTAATGGAACACAATGAACAAAAAGGTGCAACATAAGGAGAACATAATGCCAGTATTTGGTAGTGCTTTAGATGAATTAGAAAAATGGATAAAGAAACCTGATCATACTTTGACACAAAATCTAAAAAAAGATTTCGCACGATATTTGAAGTCACAATACACTTCAGGTAAGTTGACTCGTGAACAAATTGTGACTCTATACAAATTACATTATTCGTAATATTAGTTTTATATTGACAGCACAAATGATTTAAGGTATAATATAAGATGAATTAAGGAAAAGAAAGCATAACCTTAACAATAAAAAAGAAAGGTAGTGACAGATGAAGATTACGTTTCGTGGTAAGGAAGTAGAAGTGATGGAGCTGGCGGATGGTGTGGCTAAGAAGAGCGATACGGTTTATTACGTTCGCGATCCTCTGAATGGTGAGTGGTTCTATGCATCAAGTCAGCGGATGGCTGGTCTGTTGAAGAAGCACGGTTCGTATGAGGTGATCGGTCAGAGTACGTATTGTCGTGAGTCCGCTGCTCTTCGTCGGGCAGAAAAG